>OOBM01000107.1_pt1 | contig 72592 bp, 64 predicted proteins | sample 1671581 | NCBI WGS metagenome assembly OOBM01 (sample SAMN06348171, study PRJEB24527) | human gut metagenome
CCCCGTTCCTGCCGTTTTCGGGGTCTTCATTGATGACCGGCGCCTGCCATCTTTTTATAACCCGTGTTGGTCTTAAGAGAAGACCCGAGCAAGGCACAAAAGGCTGTTCTTTCGATTGCCGGTGCAAAGATACGATAAAATCCGGTATCTACCAAATTTAGACATGTGATAAGGAGCGATTTTCAGCAAACTTACGATTTGAAAGTTAGTTCTAAATACGAACTCTATGTTTATGCGGTGCATCTCTATGCTTTTGCGGCATAGAAACTATGTTTTGCTATATAAATCAGCATATTACGAAGTAATACCCGATTACGGGAAACGTACTCAGTACTCAGTACTCAGTTTTTTTCGCTGTTGTTACCATTCTCTGTATAGATAGTATATTATATATTATTATATAATAATATATAATATAAAAATAATTACTTACAATATGTAACCATAGGAAAGGTAACTATCGCGAAAAAAACTGAGTACTGAGTACTGAGTACACTTTAGGCATTCTAAGCCCTGGTTATAATGGCAATCGCCAAGGGCCCTTACATGGCGACTGGGTTGCATCCAAAAATAACTTTTTTCGAAACTTTCTCCCGAAATCCTTGGCAGTTTCCAAAAGAAATCGTAACTTTGTGGTGTGGTATATTGCCACATAAGTGATAATAAAACGATAACATTATGATTATCAGTAGATTTACCCCCCCCCATATTGGGGAAGCTGGCTCTTGTAGCCGCATTTTTTACGCTTGCCCTTGCCAGTTGCAGCAAGGATGATGTAAGCTCCGATATCGAAGACCCGATTGTCAGCCCACCTGCCGACAGCGAGGCTCCCAGTTATTATGCCATTACCGATACTGAGGGTATCGGCTTCACCAAGGATGGCATCGCCTATGAATATCTTTCTAATGGTAAGATCCGATGGGTGCTTAGCTATCAGGAGATAGCCAAGCGCCTCGACATAGATATCTCCAAGATTTCAACCATCAAGATTACCAGAGACCAGATTTTGAAGGACGGTCTCTGGCGCTTCAACGTGCGCTTCGACGGACAGCAGGAAGGCACGGCGTATGCTATTGATGTCGACCCAGAGGATGGGGAGATAGAGTGGGTGATAACCTTGGAGGATATGCCAGGGGGAAATGTGTTTACACTCAGCTTCTCTCCAAACGGAAAATAACGTGAGTGTAAACCTAGAAACAAAGAATCAGAATTACTTTATTTACTAAGATTTTATGACAGAAAATATCAATATCAATCCTCGTACAGAGGAGCAAAAGCGTGAACTTGGTAACTTGATTTGGAATATGGCTACCAATTTGGTACATGGTGGTACCGTAAGCCCAGTACAGTTTATGGACTATACTTTGGGTGCGCTTTTTTATCGTTTCATATCCGAGAACATCACCGACTACTGCAACCAGCTGATGAAGGATGCCGGGGTAGCAGATGCGGACTATGCGAACATGAGCGACGAGAACGCAGAGAATGCCCGTAACCAAATCATCAATGCCAAGGGTATCTTTATCCTCCCTTCCCAGCTCTTTATCAATGTGGCGAATAGTGCTAAGAATAACACGGAACTGAACACTACGCTGAGCAATAACTTCCGTGCGATTGAAAACAGTGCAACGGGAAAGCCAAGCGAGAGTGACGTGAAGGGGCTATTTGATAACTTCAAGACAGACGACCAAGGTTTGGGAGCTACCGTCAACGAACGCAACGAAACATTGACCACCCTTTTGGAGAGTGTGCGAGACCTTGACTTTCAGAAGTATAAGGAGAGCGGTATAGATGTGTTTGGTTATTGCTACGAATACCTCATCAAGATGTATGCCCTCAATTCTGGCACAAAGGGTGGTGAATTCTATACACCTAGTGAGGTAAGCTATCTTTTGGCGATGATTGCTGCGGCAGGAAGAACTTCGGTCAACAAGGTATATGACCCAGCTTGCGGTTCAGGTTCTTTGCTTTTGAACTTCAACTTGGTGCTAGGAGCAAAGAATGTTAAGGATGGTTTCTATGGACAGGAGATTAATGTGCGTACCTACAACCTGTGCCGCATGAACATGTTCTTGCACGACATTAACTATGACCATTTCGATATTCAGCGTGGTGATACTTTGAAGACCCCTCTGCATGAGAGTGACGAACCTTTCGATGCCATCGTATCGAATCCTCCATATTCACGCCCATGGGATGGTGACAGTGATGCTACGCTCATCAACGACCCTCGTTTTTCTCCTGCGGGTGTTTTGGCACCTAAGGGCAAATCTGATTTTGCATTTACCATGCATACTTTAAGTTGGCTGAGTGCTGAGGGTACAGCTGCCATCGTAGAGTTTCCAGGCGTGTTGTATCGTAGCGGTGCGGAGCAGAAAATACGCAAGTACTTGGTGAGCAACAACTATGTGGACACAGTTGTACAGTTAGCTGCAAATATGTTCTTTGGTACTACCATTGCTACATGCCTCTTGATATTGAAGAAGAATAAGGCTGATAACCGAGTTTGTTTTATTGATGCCAGCAATGAGTTTATCCATGAAGGCAACAAGAATAAGCTTTCTGCCGAGAACATCTCCAAGATATACAATACCTACATGAATAAGGAGGAGATTGCTCACTTCTCTCATGTGGTTACCATAGCCGATATTGCCGAGGAGGATTACAACCTTTCTGTCTCTACATACGTGGAGCAGGAGGACACTCGTGAAAAAATCGACATCACCGAGTTAAATACTCGTATCTCTAAGATTGTGGCAAGAGAGGAGCAACTGAGAAAAGATATTGATGAGATAATATTGCAGTTGGAAGGAGGTGCAGCATGAAAAATCTTGAAACTTTGATTCAGGAGCTTTGCCCGGATGGAGTGGAGTTCGTGAAGTTGGGGGATATTCTTGACTATGAACAACCAACGAAATACATTGTAAAATGTAAGGATTATCAGAATGAAGGTATGCCTGTTTTGACAGCAGGGCAAACTTTTATTCTTGGTTATACTGACGAAACAAATGGGATATTTGAGGCTTCTAAGGAAAATCCTGTTATCATTTTCGATGATTTCACTACATCCTTTCATTGGGTAGATTTTAACTTTAAAGTGAAAAGTTCTGCCATGAAAATGTTACGAGTTTTGAGTGAAAGAGAAGTCTCATTTAGGTTTGTATATTATGCCATGAAATGTATCAAATATCAATCCTTAGAGCACTCTCGCCAATGGATCTCCAAGTATTCGCAAATAGAAATCCCTCTTCCTCCTATAGAGGTGCAAACCGAGATAGTCCGCATCCTCGACAAGTTCACTTCGCTAGAAGCGGAACTAGAAGCAGAGCTAAAAGCGGAGCTAGATTGTCGCAAGCGACAATACGAGTACTATCGTGATAAGCTGCTCTCGTTCGAGAATGTGGGGGGGGCAAGAAGTAGAGTGGAAGAAAATGAGTGAAGTAGGTACTTTTATTCGTGGAAAACGGTTTGTTCGAACTGATATAGTTGAAGAAGGAATTCCTTGCATCCATTATGGTGATATTTATACTTATTATGGCTTAACAGCAACTAAAGCAAAGACATACCTAAAGCCTGAAAAAGCTGAAAAGATGAAATTTGCTTCTAAAAATGATGTAGTCATAGTAGGAGCTGGAGAAAACAATATGGATATTGGGGTTGGGGTTGCATGGTTAAGTGACGAAAAGGTCGCCATACATGATGCTTGCTACATTTTTAAGAGCAAGATGAATCCAAGGTTTGTATCTCATTATTTGCGTGGTAGCAACTATCATCTTCAAATCAAGAAGTATGTTTGCGAGGGTAAAATTTGCTCTATCTCTTCCAAAAGTATAGGACGGTCTTTAATTCCAGTACCTTCCCTCCAGGAGCAAGAGCGAATAGCAACCATCCTCGACCGCTTCGAGTCCCTGACCACTTCCCTCCAGTCTGGTCTCCCTGCCGAAATCGCAGCACGCCGCCAGCAGTACGAACACTACAGAGACAAGCTGCTTACCTTCAAGCGCAAGGGCGCAGTCTAATTAAACATTTAATACTTAACATCAACATTGCAAATGAAAATGCAAAACGACATAGTTTCAGAGAACCCCCAGAGCACGGTGGTAGCCCAATACGAGCGTACCACCCCTCGTGCCGAGGCTTACCAAAGCGAGGCAGAGCTAGAGCAGGGAATGATAGCCCAGCTACAGCGACAGGGCTACGAGTATGCTCATATCCACCATGAGGACGAACTGATACAGAACCTTCGCCTCCAGTTGGAAAAACTCAACGACTTCCACTTTTCCGACAACGAGTGGGAGCGTTTCTTCAAGGCGGAAATCGCCAACGAGGGCAAGGGTATTGTTGATAAGGCAGAGACTATTCAGCGTGACAACATCAAGGCTTTCACCCTCGACGATGGCACGCAGAAAAACATCTACCTCATCGACCAGCAAGACCCTCACCACAACTCCACCCAGGTAATCAATCAATACGAGGTAAGCGACGGCAAGCGACCAAACCGCTACGACGTGACCATCCTCGTGAACGGTCTGCCCTTGGTTCATATCGAACTGAAACGCCGTGGAGTGAGCCTGAAGGAAGCCTTCAACCAGATAAACCGCTACGGCAGGGAATCGTTCTGGGCAGGGTGCTCGCTCTATGAGTACGTGCAAATCTTCGTCATCAGCAACGGCACGGAGACCAAGTACTATAGCAACACCACCCGTGACAGCCATATCCGGGAACAAGCCAAACAGGGCAAGAAGCCACGGCAGAAGACCTGCAACTCGTTTGAGTTTACCAGCTACTGGGCAGATGCCAAGAACAAGGTGCTCGGCGACTTGGAGGACTTCACGGCTACCTTCCTTACCCGCCACTCCCTGCTGAACATCCTCACCAAGTTTTGCGTCTTCACCGACCAAAAGATTCTGATGGTGATGCGCCCATACCAGATAGCAGCCACCGAAAAACTGCTCAACCAGATAGAGATAGCCCACAACGCCAAGTTCTACGGCACACGAGACGCAGGCGGCTACATCTGGCACACCACAGGCTCGGGCAAGACCCTCACCTCCTTCAAGGCGGCACAGCTCGCTTCAAAACTGTCCTACATAGAAAAGGTACTGTTTGTGGTGGATAGAAAAGACCTCGACTACCAGACGATGAAGGAGTACGACCGATTCCAGAAGGGCGCTGCCAACGGCAACACCTCGACCAAGGAACTGGAAAAGCAACTGAACAACAGCAAGAGCCGCATCATCATCACCACCATACAGAAGCTCGCCAATTTCATCAAGAAGAACCCCGACCACGACATCTACCGCAAGGAGGTGGTCATGATATTCGATGAGTGCCACCGCTCGCAGTTTGGCGACATGCACACCGCCATCACCAAGCGATTCAAGAAATACTACCTCTTCGGTTTTACCGGCACGCCAATCTTCGTGGAGAACATCTCCGCTTCGAGCAAGGGTACGCTGAAAACCACCGAAGACGTGTTTGGCAAGCGTCTGCACGCCTACACCATCGTTGATGCCATCAGAGACCACAACGTGCTGAAATTCCGTGTGGCATACATCTCTACCATGAAGGAGAAGGAGAACGTGAAGGACGACCAGGTTTGGGGTATCGAGGAAGAGGAGGCGCTGAAGGACGACCGCCGTATCACCAACGTGGCACAATACATCCTGGACCACTTCGACCAGCAGACCAAGAGAGCCAGCAGCTATACCTTCAGCAAGCTCATTAACATAGAGGAAGTGGTGACCGACAAGAAGAAAAAGGTAGAGGAAGAGCGACAGAAGACACGACTCAGCGGATTCAACAGCATCTTAGCCGTGCAGAGCATCGACTTTGCCAAGCTCTACTACAACAAACTGAAAGAGCTACAGGCTGCGCAGCCCGAGAACAAGCGGCTCAAGATAGCCACCATCTTCAGCTATGCACCCAACGAGGAAGTAGCCGACGGCGAGGAAGATGAGGACAACGACTCCACCGACGGACTCGACCAGAGCAGCCGAGACTTCCTGGAGGCAGCCATCAAGGACTACAACCTGATGTTCAACACCGCCTACGATACCTCTTCGGAAAAGTTCCCCAACTATTACAAGGACGTTTCGCAGCGCATGAAGAACCGAGAGATAGATCTGCTGATAGTGGTCAACATGTTCCTGACAGGATTCGACGCCACCACGCTCAACACGCTGTGGGTGGATAAGAACCTGCGCTACCACGGATTGCTGCAAGCCTACAGCCGCACCAACCGCATCCTGAACTCGGTAAAGACCTATGGCAACATCGTATGCTTCCGCAACTTGGAGGATGCCACCAACAAGTGCCTCGCCCTCTTCGGCGACCCTACCGCCAAGGGCGTGAGCATCCTGCGCCCATTCGAAGACTACTTCGAAGGCTATGACGAGGTGACGGAAGACGAGAACGGCGAGGAGAGACAGGAGCACGTGAAAGGCTATACCGAATATCTCGAAGAGCTGAGAGAGTTAGCACAGCCAGGCGAGATGCCGCTCACCGATGCAGACAAGAAGCAATTCATCAAGCTCTTCGGCGGCATCCTGAAGATAAGAAACCTGCTTACCAGCTTCGACCAGTTTGCCGAGCAAGACCCCCTCAGCGAGCGAGACCTGCAGGACTATACGAGCATCTACCTCTCGCTGAGAGACTGGGCAAAGGAGAACGCAGAGAGCGGCGACAAGACCAACATCAACGACGACATCGAGTTTGAGATGGAGCTGGTGAAGCAAGTGGAGGTGAACATCGACTACATCCTCTTCCTCGTGCAGCAGATGCAGGGCGACCGTGCCGACATCGCCGAGCTGACTATCCAAATCAACAAGGCAATCGACTCCAGCCCAGACTTGCGAGACAAAAAAGACCTCATCAACCGATTCATCGAGAGTCTGACACCGGATAGCGAGGTTACCGACAAGTGGAAGGAATACGTGGATGCAGAGAAGCGCAAGGAGTTTGAGCGCATCGTGAGCGAGGAGCACCTGAAGGAAGGCCCTGCCAAGGAGTTCATAGAGACCGCCTGGGAGCGAGGTTACGTGCCAGAGGGTGGTTTGGAGTTGAACGCCATCATGCCACCTATCAATCCATTCGACCCGAACGCCAACCGAGAGGGCAAGCTGCAAAAAGTACTTGGTAAGATCAAAGGCTTCTTCGGCAAGTTCTTCGAGATAGCAGGAGGAGAATTCTAGAAAGAAATAAGCAGTGCAGAGAACGCTGCACCTACCATAAAAATTCCATAAAAGTAACAGGGAGAAGTGATGCTGCAAAGATGCTCACTTTTCCCTCATTTTTTTCAAAAAACTAAAAATCAGAAAAATAATAGTACTCATATTACGAATTAAGGAATCGTAGTACACCCTTTTATTTCGCTCTTTCTTTGTAATTTCACACCGAAATTTAAAAAAGAAATTATGGGAAAAGGACGTAGTTACATGAATTCATATGCCGACGGCTATATGAGAGGCAAGGTTGTCAAGGAAGTGGGAGCACTCCTTGACAACATACTAGTGGAGGAAATCACAACCCCCACAATCATAAAATTGGAGTTTGGACCTTCTTACGATACCATTAGAGAACTAAGACAGCAAGATACCTCAAAATCTTTTGAGACCATCAGGCAATTCTGCTACATCATCGGCTATTATCTTTACCAAGAAATAGAGGCGGTGGAGAACTATAAGAAATATGTAAGGGAAAGGGAATCCAAGCTTACCATGCTGTATGAGATGAAAGAAAGATATAAGAAAATTTACGGAATGCAAGCCGTAGTGGTTCTCAACCTTATGCATAAGGGAAAGGACTTGCTGGCTTTTATGAAGTAATATATAAGTGAGTTTTTCCACCTCACTATGTGTTAGCGAACTCATTTTGAGGCTAGTTCTAATCCATAAATTAATACCAAAAAAAGAAAGTAAAATATGATGAAAATCGGAGACCAACTGTCCCCTAAGGGTGTATTCCCTTATAGTTCTCCTGGCATTTGCTTGTACCAGCAAAATTGTTAGCGCAAACAAATTCTAACGTCCTCTACTAAGGAACGAGCGACAAAGAACTTAATTTCTAACTAATATAAATTTCGAATTATGGGGAGATTTATAATCAAGCTCTTGCGCTTGATACTGAAGTATGGGCGATTCGGCCTTTTTTGCGTGGTCATTCAATTGAATGGCAACAGCCAGTTTATTGAGTATACTTACAATTTGAGGCGTTCCCTCCTATGGATATGAGCATACACGCACACTTACTGGTAGATGTTGCCATGCAGGAAAGAGATTATCATGATGCGCTCGTATTACGTCGATACTTGGAGACCTTTAACAGAATAGACAATCATTTGGTTGAAGCTGAACTTCCTAGGCTTGATGCCTATATCGCCACTCTGGATGGCTATTATGAATACCTGGAGCAAAGGAATAGAAAACCATTAAAGAATGGTACCAGAGTCGGCCGAAAAAGAGAGTACCTTTTTGTGACAGATGAAGCATCTTCTTTAAAAGATGAAGAGACGACCGCCGAGCAAGCCTCTTTATTTATAGAATTTCTCACCCTAAATGGCCTGGATTCATTGCGTACCAGTGCGAGCAAGTCTTCACCATTGAATATCGCAATATTTGCGTTTATCAGATATTGGAGAAGAAAAGGCATCCTGGCACCGCAGCACATCGTTAGTGCCAATGCCATTTATAGATTTCTTACTGAGGATTGCAATATACGAAGAGAAGCTACGATTAAATCGTTCAACAATGTCTTCAATCATTGTGAGGACATAAAAAATCAGGAAATGGATGATAAAGTAGCAGATTTCTTTGCCCATAGATGATTTTTTTGTGGGATTAATAATTAATCCTATTTTTCCTATTTTTCCCAAAGGTGTTTTTGCCCTATCTTTGCACCCGTAATCAGACAAGTAAAGTCTGGTTACGGGCGTTTTTTGTTTATAGGAATCCGGTACCGTTCCTGAAACTGAAATTTGGCGAACATCTCGCAGTCCAACTCATAAACATTATATAAATATGGAAGGAAACGCTTATGTGTTTTATCATCCGCAGTATGGCGGATTGAGAGTGGTGAACAACGAAGAAGGATTGTTCTTTTGCATCGAGGACCTGGTTGCCATCACAGATATCGGCAGAGATAAATTGTTCCCAGTATTAGCCGACACGGAGGGAAAAGTGGTAGAAATATACGTGGAAGCGGAAACCAAAAAGGTTCCGAAGGATTTTAAACCTCGTTTGTTTTTCGGTGAATTCTTTGGCAATGCTGACAAGGTAAATCGAAATAGTAAATTGGCTTGGAGAAGTATGACATTCGTAGACTCTCAGGTGGTGAGAGATATGACGATAGGCTGTTCGAAGGATCCTGAGCGTAAGTTGTTTTACAAGTGGGTCAAGGATTTTATCCAGCCTGTGATGGAGGACGAGGACAGATGTTGGTGTCATGAATGTGTCATGATGAAAAGAGTCTGTTATGACCCTCTGAAAAAGCCGATGGACATCCGATATGCTGCCGACGGCCTGTATATCAACGATATGAGAATCAACTGACATTATTCATCTTTTAAACAAGTTATTACGATTATGAAACAAGCAGCAAAGAAGCAGCTCCTCAACGCCCAGAAGGTGGACGGAGCCATTATCAGTGAGGAAAACGGCACCATCGCCTTCCGCAAGGCGCCATGGAACGATACCGAGGTTATCTGTGAACAGCCTAAGGTGATACCGGGCAGAATGGTATGCTCTGGCGAGAAGGGAGGAGATGAGTTCGACTTCAAGCCTTATGAACGTACGGGCGAGAAGCTTTTCGAGGAAATCTTCAAGACCAAGCATGCCGTGGTGCGCACCACCAAGCGCACGGTGCAGGTGAACTATACTTTCAGCCGTGACCTGGACAAGCAGGACATGCTGCGCTACCTCAAGGTAGAGCACAAGGAACTGATTGCCGGATTTAAGGAGAATATTTAATGTATAATGTTGAATGTTGAGTGTTGAATGTTGAATTAGGCTAGCGCCTTTGCGACCGTTAGGCAATTCAACATTCAACATTAAATTCAACATTCAACACTCAACATTCAACATTAAATTCACCATTCAACATTCAAAAAAATGGAACATATTATAGCATATAATCCGTACAAGAATGGCAATAAGGGGAGCGTAAGCTCCCAGCCACTCTCGGTCTACGACAAGACCATCGCTTATCCCTGGATGGCAGAACTGGTAGCTGCCATCCGTGGAGGTAACGATGAACTGAAGAAGCAGCTGCCTTTCCGCTGCGCTCACTACTACCAGTTCCGAGACAACAGGCGTTCGCAGAAGAACGCCGTGCCCGAAAGCTTCCTCTTCCAGACCACCATCGATGTGGACGACAAGGAATATGTGGATAAGGCGATAGAGAAGGCACGAGAGCTGAACTGTAGCGATACCATCTGGAATGGAGCCCTGTTGCACCTGGAGTACTCAGCCCGCAAGAAGTTGCACATCGACATCCGCATGCCCATCGGCATGACTATCGAGGAGACGCAGCGAGCCTATTGCGAGGCGCTGGGCGTGCCCTACGACGAGAGCTGTATCACGCCAGAACGCATGCTCTTCATCACCGACAAGGCGTCAGAAATCTATCGCTCGCCCCATTGGTACGAGGTGCTGCCACAGGAAGAGCTGAGGAGGCGCAGACAAGCCTACCTGGACCGTGGGCTTGCCATCGACGGACGAATCCAGCAAGGCACCCAGCCAAAACCACTCAACATTCAACATTCAAAACTCAACACTCAACAAAATGTTCAAGACCATCGACTTTCGGGCTCTGACAGCCATCACGCTGTTTCTGCTGGCTCTTCTGTTCAGCCTGCCCAACCTAGTGATAGCAATGCTGCTCATGCTGCTCATCTCAGCCCTGCTGGAACTCATCAGGATGCTGGCGCTGTGGCAACCGGCAAGAACCTAGCAGCCTTCGACCTCTTCCGCAATGCGGCAGGTCTGAAGGACGTAGACATCAACACCCCAGGCTCCCGCCACTCATCGCTCCTGGCGATTATGAGCGCAGGCGCATCGAGAGTGATGCCCGAAGAGGAACTGAAGGCGGTGGTGGCACAGAAGATGCCTGCCTTCTCGCAGGAACGTGACTGCCAGCAGCTCATCCACGACTTCTATGCGAAATATGGTGACAGTTCGAAGCCGATGTCGCAAGCCGTGATCCGCATCAATGCCCAGGCAGAGAGGTCCTCCCAGAGGGATGCCGTGGCGTTAAAAGCCGAGAGTTCCGAGGGCGGCACGGATATCAATGCGGAAGATGATAAATTAGTACCGCCTCCGATGCCCGAACATCTCCCGAAACTCGTGGAGCTGCTGCTATCAAAGACCCCGGACGTATACAAGCCAGCCGTGGCACACGCCATCTTCCCGCCACTTGCTACACACCTCTGCAAGACCACCTTCAAGTATATCGACAATGTGGAGCACGAGGCTACCCTGATGTGCTGTCTGCTGGCGGGCACGGGCGCAGGCAAGAACTGTGTGCAGATGCCTATCAACATGATTATGGAGGACATCAGGCAGCGCGACCGTGAGAACCTGCAACGGGAGAAGGAATGGAAAGAGGAGGTGACACGCAAGGGCGCCAACAAGGATAAGCGCAAGCGCCCGGAAAACCTCATCATACAGGAGATAGATGCCGATATGACCAATCCGGCATTCGTGATGCGCACGGCTGAGGCTCAGGAACATTTTCTCTATACATCGCTCAATGAGATAGACCAGTTCGACGCCCTCAAGGGGCAGGGCAACCAGCAGTTCAAGATCATGTGCCTTGCCTTTGATCCGGGCAACCAATACGGTCAGACTCGCGTGGGTACATCGAGCGTCACCGAGCGCATCACCATCCGGTTCAACTGGAATGCATCGACCACCGTCCAACTGGGGCAGCGATATTTCTCAAAGGTGCTCACCGACGGACCTATCAGCCGCATCAACTTCTGTACCATCCCAGAGCGGGAAATCGGTGCCGAAATGCCAGTATACGGCGAATACGACGAAGCCTTCAGAGAGGCGCTCAGACCGTACATAGAGAATCTGTGCAAGGCGTCGGGTAGGATAGACTGCGCTGAGGCTTCTGCCCTGGCAGAAAAGTTGAAGGATGAGAACGCCGACTTTTCGCGCATGTCGCAAAACAGGGTGTTCGAGAATCTCTCCTTCCGTGGCAACGTAATTGCCTTTCTCAAGGCTTGCGTGCTATACGTGGCAAACGGCTGCAAATGGGAACCCGAAATAGAAGAGTTCATCAGATGGAGCGAGAACTACGACCTGTGGTGCAAGATGATTTTCTTTGGTGCCAGCATAGCCAAGGCTAATGAGGTAGGAGAGAAATCGAGCAAGCGAGGACCTGCCAACCTGCTGCAGCTATTGCCTGACACCTTCACTTATGCGCAGGCTGAAATGGTACGTCTGCATAACGACTTCGGAAAGAAGGGTACGGCGACGATGCTGAGAAACTGGGTGAACCGTCATTATATCGAGAAAATTCCTCCGAAGGGAGTAAATGCCGACGGAGCTGACGGAAAGCAGGGCGGAAAGGTGTTCAGTATTCAGTTATTCAGTTTTAAGAAGCTATTATTCCGTTCTGACGGACTCGACCTGAGATGTTTTAACGCAAAATAGTTTAACACTTAACATTCAAGCAAATGGAAATAGTATTAAAGCGTATAGCTAAAAAAGGAACTTATACCATCGGCAGACTCTATCTGCTGTCCGATAGCAGTGTAAAGCGTAACTCGCTACCCGGCAAGAAGAAAGACGACAAGTGTACATTGGTTCATACCTTTGACAGCCAGCTGCTGTCCAAGGATACATATCTCTGCGATACCATGGAGCCTACATGGCGCAATCTGCTGGGCATCAAGCTAAAGCCTGAGGAAGTTGATGCCCGCTATAGCCGCAAGAGCGGCGTGAAGGCTCGTAAGGTACCTGGCCATACTGCCATTCCTGAGGGTACTTATCCTGTGGTCATATCGTATTCTCCAAGATTCAAGCGTTGGTTGCCATTGCTGGTGGGTGTGCCGAATTTCGAGGGCATCCGCATCCATGCAGGCAATTATCCTGACGACACACAAGGCTGCATCCTCGTGGGGGAGAACAAGTTCGAGGGCATGGTGGTGAACTCCCGTATCTGGCTGCAGCGGCTCATCAACGCCATGACAGCGGCGCGCGACCGAGACGAAAGTATCTGGATAACCATCCTATAGGTTACAAGTGATAAACAGATAGGGAACGCACTGCGTTCCCTATTTTATTTCTTTATCACCTTCAGAACCTGGTCGGCAAGGCTTCGCATTCCCTTTATCATATGGTAATTCCTTCCCTTGTTACATTATGATTAAATAAAGTATAATGGTTCTCCTCCCATTCTTTTTGGGAGAAAAGTATAGGGTTGATGATTTCATCAATATCCCAGCCTAATTCTCTTAATGGATAAGAATACTTATCGTAATCTTGAAGCGTAACTTTTGGTTTGTCTAGAAGAATCAATACATCCCAATCACTTTCTTCATGTTCTGTACCTCTAGCGCGGGAACCAAACAAGATTGCTTTTGCATGAGGATCAATCTCATGCAATCTATTGTGCATTGCTTCTATGATTTGTTTCTTCTCCATATCTATCAATATTAATATATGTGTTGCAAAAATACGAGTTTTCTTTCCTGTTATCCCATAGATTTTATTCTTTTCATCACCAAATCTGCGAGCACGATGGCGGATTCCTTCTCATCCCTCGGTGCATCCTTTGACTTCCATGCCACGATGAAGCGGATTCGGGCAGCGGTTACCTTGTAGCCTTTCAACTCCCATTTGCCTAGTTTCTCCTTCATCTTGATGGAGAGTTGGGCTATGTCTCTGCCTGTTGATGGGAGACAGAGGCAATGGTCGTGATAGGTTAGCGGCATACCGCTTCTCAAGGAAAGGATAGCATCCTTGTGAGGCTTGGAGAAGCCCAGGTTTACATCCTTGTGTGAGAGCTGAAACACTATTTCGTTGGGCTCATCGTAGGCTTGGGCATCATAGAGATGCTGGGCACTTTTCAGACTGTCGAAGAGATTGCCGTTGGTGTGGATGGTTAGTGTACGCTTGGCACGGGTCATACCCACATAGTATCGGCGCAGTATGTCATCAGTAGGATGTTCGGGATGGGTTATGAGCATCAGTACATGGTCGAACTCATGGCCTTTTGCCTTGTGGATGGTGCTGACCATGATGTCTGATTTCGAGATGTCACAGAAGTCTTCTACTGATGATTCGAACACGAACTCCCTCAGGTCGCTGTAGTACTTGGCACGATTGGTCTGTTCAAATATCTGGAGACTGCGGCGCAGATATGGCAATGCCTGGCTGGTGGCATACTTTTGGAATGTCTGCTGCTTGGCTGCTTCCCAAATATCATCAGGGATGATAGGGGATTTCGTTTCCTTGATGCCTTGGTCTATCTTCTTCAAGAAGTATCTTACCTCTGCCAGATTCCAGAAGCGCAAGCCGTCCATTGATTGCACCAGCTTGGCCTTGATGTTATGGCTGTGAAGAAGAGCCAGCATGATGACAGCCTCCTCATTGGTCTGCGTAAGGATGCTGATGGTTTCGTTCTTCTTGCGGGAAGATGCATCGGCTTCTTTTGAAGCGTTACTTTCCAGTAATCGTGTAACATCTTCTAAGATAGGCTGATACATATAAACCTTTTTCTCCTGAATCTCGTATGGATGCTTCACGATTCTTACTTCTCCATCTTCTTTACTCATGGAGATGATAGGGGTAGATTTGATTCGCTGACGGATGTTGCGGGCGAAGTCGTTGGCTGCATCCACGATATGGCGAAGACTGCGGTAATTCTCCGTCATCTCGATGAAACGGCTGTGCTCTGTCTGTGTCAGTTCATAGAGATACCGCGAGTTGGAACCTCTAAACTCATAGATGTTCTGGTCATCATCTCCTACGGCAATCACCCTCATCTCTTCGTTGGCTTTCATCAGAGCAGAGACAAGGGCATAGTCATCCTTGCTCATGTCTTGTGCCTCGTCAATAACGAGCACGGTCTTGCTGATGCGATTGGGCTCCACTTCTCCATTGTTGATCATTTCAGCGGCTTGCTTAACCACATCTACAGCCTCATCCAGATTGCCAACCCTGCCCAGCAGGTCGAAGCAGTAAGAATGGAAGGTCTTGATTTCTACGAAATGGGCGGCATTGCCTATGAGTTGCATCAGGCGCTGCTTAAATTCGGTAGCGGCTGCACGCGAGAAAGTGAGCATCAGGAGTTGTTCGTGCTTTACATCTTCCAAAAGCAGGAGAGAGGCAAGCTTATGTACGAGCACACGTGTCTTGCCGCTGCCAGGACCGGCAGCGACTACGATGCAGCGAGACTCGTGGTCGTCGATGATTTCCTTCTGTCGCTTGGAGAGCATTCCGAAGAGTTGCTTATACTTCGAAGGTGTTACGTTGCGCTCTATCTCAGTCTCCCGGTTGCCCTTGAAGTATTTTGAGATGAAGCAATGGTAGTCCATCTGGAAGTAATCCTGCACATATTGCAGGGCGGCATCGTAATCCCTTACCATCAGGTTGGCATATTCGCCCACGATGTGAATCTGTTGAATCTTCTGCTTGTAGAATTCATTGAGCATGCGATAATCCTCCTGCTTATAGTGGAGGCGAGGTTCCTTGATGCGTTTAATTGCCATCGCATTGTAAAGCACCAGGAATCCTCCTTCCAGCTTCATGGCTCCTATCTTGGAGAGATAGAGCAAGGCTTCCTCCACGTCTTCCAACTGCAGGGAAGAGAAGTCGGAGAAGAGTGACTGGTTGCTGGATTTCAGATCGTTCAGAAGTTCGACTACCGAGAATTGGAGAGGCTTCTCTTTTCTATTGTCTGTTGCGCCAGAGGCTTTTCCTAAACCTTTTTCTTCAGAAGGATTCTTTTCTTCAGAAGAGGTATTGTTGCTCTCTTCTGTTACAGTTTTACTTATTTCCTCAGCCAGGCTGTATAGTCTTTCGATGATGAATCGGCAAACTTCAATTCGTCTTTCGAATCGCTTGATGATGGTCTCTATATCCTTGTCTCTTGTCACGATGAGATTGCGGACGCCGTCTTCCTTCTTGTGCGCATATCCCTTCACTGCCAGGAAGTATAGCAGTGTGCGGATTTTCTTTTCGGTTGAAGTGTTGATGCCGTCGTGTACGGCATTGTCATTGAGTTGCTTGTATGTGATATGCAGCGATTCATCCGGGATATGTTCCAGGATGTATCTTTCCAGTTTGGCAAAGTTCTCCAGCATCTGCTGAGGCTTGCGTTGCTTGTCGCTGATGTCTTGCAGATAGGCAGAGATGTCACGGGTATCGGCAAGGATGCCTTCCTGGCGCATTCGGTCAACGGAGGAGATGACGTCTCGCTTACTGAGTCCTAGGATGTCGGCGAGGTAATCGATGCGGGATTCTGCCTCGCTATCCTGTGCCTTGGCTATATGCTTCTGGGTGATGAGCGACTTGATGATGCGGATGGCATTCTGCATCTCATCTTCCGAGAACAGGGGTGATTCGGTGAGGCGAAGTCTTGCCTCGTCCATGTTCTTGACGGTGATACCTGTGGCATAGACGTGCGGAATGTTGTTGCCACGCTCTATGTATCCGCTCTGTTCTAGAGCAGAAAGGGCGGTGCGGACACGGGTTTCTATGTCGGATACCGAGTCATCCCAACCGGCTTGACGGGCTATCTCCAGTGCTGAACAACTTACATGTGGACGCTGCTTGGTAAAATCCTTAATGGCTTTCCATACCTGTTGTATCTCGCTGATGCTCAGTTTGGTTTGGTTGAGCAGAATGAAGTGCTTGTCCAAGTCCTCGTCGCTATAGAGTACATAGCATTTGGCATTGAGGTGTGGGTCTCTTCCTGCACGTCCTGCCTCCTGCACATAGTTCTCCAGAGAGTCGGAGATGTCGTAGTGGATAACCAGCCCCACATCGCTCTTATCTACTCCCATGCCGAAGGCGGAGGTGGCAACGATGATTCTAACCTTATCGCTCATGAAGGCATCCTGATTGTGTATCTTCTCATCGGCATCCATCTTGCCATTATAGGGCAGGGCGGATATGCCGTCACGTGTCAGTTTTTGGGCGAGTTCACGGGTTCGCTTGGTGCGGGATACGTAGATGATGGTAGGGCAATCAGCCTGTTCCACCAGCGAGCGCAGTAGATTGTATTTGTTGCCGTCACTATCTACGTGGATAACGGAATAGTGCAGGTTGGTACGTGAGGCTGATGAGGCGAAGAGCTGGAGGTCGGTGCCCAGCCAATGCTTGAAATAGTCGCAGATGTCCTGCACCACCTTTTGTTTTGCAGTGGCGGTGAAGCAAGATATGGGTATCAGGGTATGACCATGATTGCGGGCCATAGCGTCCTTGCCAAACTTGCGTTCCTGATATTCCTTGATAAACTTGCCGATATATAGGTAATCCACACGGAAGTCTTGTCCCCATGCAGAGAAGCAGTGAGCTTCATCAATGACGAATCTCACCACATGCCGTGCCATCAGGATGTGCTCGATGGTTTTGGAGCGCAACATCTCTGGTGCAATATATAATAAGGTGGCATCTCCGCTCTGCACTCGTTCGATGGCTAGGGAGCGGGAGATAGGGTCGAGGAGACCGTTGATGGTTACGGCATCGGTGAAACCGCGGTCTGCGAGGTTATCTACCTGGTCTTTCATCAATGATTGCAGAGGCGAGATAACCACAGTGAGTCCATGCACGGTTCTGCCATCCATCAGGGCTGGCAACTGGAAGGTGAGCGATTTGCCGCCACCCGTAGGAAATATCGCCAATAATGACTTACCATCCACTGCTGCCTGCGATGCCTGTTCCTGCAGCGGTTCGCCGTCATAGGTACGGAAGGCATCATAGCCGAAGAGTAGTTTCAGGTTGTGATGAATGTCGAGCATGCGGTTGCAATACTCGCAGCCATCGGTGCATTGAGTATGGCAGAGCATATAGATGATATGTTCTACTTCGGGATAATGGAAGAGTACCCAACCTGGGGTTACAGATTGGTAATCGTCTGTGCCTATGAGGGCCAAGGCGTATGCCAAGCCGCAAGGAGACTGGGCTGCAAGAGCCGGAATGTCGGCATGGGCGCAAATATGATTCTTGTATTCAGAAAGAATGAATTCTGAAACGCCTATCATTGCATCATCCTTTTCGATGGCTCCCACATACATCAGAAATCCTCTGAATTCCTCTTCATTCTGGAGCAGCAAGGTGAAGATTTTCCTCTTCCTTTCTGATAACTGATTCCATGCAGCGATTTCATCCATCAAAAGCTCTTTGGCTTTCTCGCAGTCATTGACAGGATTATTCATCTGCTCGCTCATCAGTTTGTCGTCCTTTACCAGATGATGGTAAGGGCGCTTGGGGAAGAGGAGTGGGGAGAGATAGAGGGTATCTATCAGTATGCCGTTGAGTTGGAGATAGCGGGCATCGTGATGAATGAGGTTATGACCGCAGATATAGTCAACCTTTCCTTCTTGCAGGAACTTGTTCAGTGCCGTCTGTGATGCTTGGTGAAAGTTGGCTCCGTCATAACGCAATGCTCCGATATCATGTATTTTATGGTCTTTCAGTCCCACTTCGGTATCCACGAAGGCAATGTTCCTGCTTCTGGCATCTTCCTTCTTGATGTCAGAGCTTACGGTGAGATTGTTTTTCCTTCCAAAGAGGCGACTGAATATTGACATAATCTTCGATGTTTATATTTACACCGCAAATGTACAATTATTATTTGATATATGCAAATAATCAAGTGCTTTTATCTTCTTTGAAAGCTGTTTTTATACAATTCCAAGAGGCTTACGAGGATATCTTCAAGGCAGATTAATATGCACCTAAAACCTTCCAGTCGTCTATGAGTTTGAACAGTCGGGGCATGGCTGGCTTGTAACTGTCGGGATAGGTGAGGGAATAAACGAAGAGTATTCTACCACTTTTGATGAATTTATCGTAATGACTGTAGCCATCTACTCTTACTCCGTTTTCATAAACAGGACCGGAGAGGATGAATGCCTTATTCGATGCCTGCATCGTCCTTTCCGAATGAAGCTTCTGGGCTAGAGAATCGGCACAAGCCTGAAGGGTGTTGCTATAGTTGGGGGTAACGTAACTCTCCAGGATGATGTTGGCATGATTGGTGAATGAGAAGCGGGCATAGCCCTGATATCCCGATACCGAAGTATCCTCTTGCTGGAAGAAGCAAGGATACTTGACAACGTAGCCGAAGTCCGGATCATTGTATTCCTTCATGGGTGCCATCTCTACTTTGGTCTTGAAATCCGCCATCGGTGTATGCTTCTCTTTTGTAACCTCATGTTGATAGTTGATGATGAAGTTTATCATCATCAGCAAGACAACTGCTATCAAAAAAATCTTCTTCATATCTTTGCCACTTTTATATTTTAGCTGCAAAGGTATGAAGAAGATGGGAAACTGCCAAATAATAAGTATGACATTTGACTGACATTTCTGAACTTATCTGATAATCAGTCGATAAGACTTGCCTCTTTCCGACTCAATCATGAGGTTGCTATTCTGCTCAATCACCGGTTTGATACGGCGAATCAAGGTATAGAGCGTTTCGTTGGCATCCGGTTTCTTGGGCCAAAGAGCATCACAAATCTCCTGTTTGGAGAGTTGATGATGCGTATTGTTGAAGAAGAGTTGCATCAGTTGGTGCTGCATCGGAGTAAACTTGATGGCTTGTCCGCTTTCCTGATTGTAGAAGGAATCCTCGTCTTGAGAGTAGCACATGGTGCCGAACATATCGGCCTCATGATTCCAGGGTTGTTTTCTGCGATGATAGTATAGCGATGCAATTGCCCAAATCATAGCCATGAGGGTAAGCGTCAAAGATGTCCGCTGGTTGCTCATACTCAAAACATCTGCCATCGAACAGTTGGCATAACTTTGGATAGAATGCTCGTTGAGGAGCATCTCTTTGCTGCTGAGCAGGTTGGCGCTATTTACCAGCTGGAAATTGTTCTTGCCTCTTCTTCTGTCTTCCATCACATAGCAGAGATTACTGGTCGACTTCAGCAGGTCGATGCTGAGATGTGAGCGGTAGCTCTGGATGGTATCAGGCGTAATCCATTGATATTTATTTTCCTGAAGAGTCAGAGCCAAAGCTTTGTTCATATCTTGTACAATGGCATACTGTGCCTTGCGGTAGTTGCTTACGCTGGAGAATGCCGCAGACATCACAAGGATGGCGAAGATGAGGATGGAATGATATGCTTTCAGTTTCATATTATCTATTCTGTTTAAATGATATACTGTTTAAAGATTCAAATGCAAAAGTACAGAAATTCTATGAAAGATGGTATAAAACTAGATATAATATTCGTTAATTGATAAATGTCAGACTCATGTCAGCCATATTTTTCGCTTCGGTCTTCTCTTTTTGATACCTTTGCAGCAGAAAACAAGTTTTAGAAAAAGTATATGATGACAATGAAGAAAAGTAAATTGTTAACAGCTATGCTGATGCTGTGGGCATTGATCTCTTGTGCAGAAATACGTGCCCAGGAGATCCAGAAGGTATCGAAAGATTCTATAGCCTTGCAAGAGGTTGTTGTGAAGGCGGCACGAGTAGTCAACAAGGAAGATGGCAAGTTGATATTCCCAAGCGATATTCAGAAGCAGCGTTCTTTTTCTGGTTTTTCGCTTTTGGGAAAGTTAGCTTTGCCTCATATCAGGGTTGATGAGGCTGGCCGTTCCATTTCTGCTACCGATAATAAAGGAGAAGTGCAGATTCGTATCAATGGCATTCTCGCCAATATGCATGATGTACAGATGCTGGATGTAGCTTCTATTATGAGTGTAGATTATATCGACAGTCCTGGCGTAAGATATGGAAAGAATATTGCATATGTAATAGATATTCATACCCGCAGGGCTTCATCGGGTGGTAGTTTGGGCTTCAACTTGACCAATGCGCTAACTACCAAGCTCGGTTCGAACGATGTCTATGCATCTGTCAATAGGGGCAAGAGCCAATTGAATATTTTATATGAGCAGACTTATGTGGATAATAAGGCATCCGAATATAATGAGGATGCTCAGTATCTTCTACATGATGGTTCTGAGTATCAGATATCTCGAAAAATCATGAATGTGGCAACTCGAAATTATGGTAATACATTGCAGTTGAAGTATAATCTGGCTGATTCTGCATTATATGTATTCCAGACAACGCTTACCACGGATTTCAGCAATCAGCCTTATACATCGAATGAGATGTGGTTTTCTGAATCTGGAAAGCCTGCGTATCCTGTTTACAGAACCAGCAAGGGTAGGGATTTTACTCCTGCTCTCGATTTGTATTTCTATCATCAGTTGGGCAAGCATCAGTCTTTGTCGGCAGATGTTTTGGGCACTTATATCCACACCAAAGGAGCCTATTATGAAGGTGAGGGCGACCCCTATCAATATCAGGTAGATGGAAAGACCTATTCGCTCATAGCCGAGGCTATCTATGAAAACCGGTTGAAACCCTTTACTTTTTCTGCAGGAACCAACTTGAATTGGAAATATATGGATAATCAGTATTTGGGTGATGTGGTTAGCGAGAATGGTATCCGTTCATTGGGTATTTATGGTTTTGCACAAATCAAGGGAAGTTTGGGACAATTCAAGGAAGGAACATCCCGTTTAACTTATGTGGCTGGCTTCGGGTTGAGTAATCAGTCTTATCGACAGGGAGATGAGGAATTTAGTTTTTGGCTTTGTCGTCCGAAACTCACATTGGCTTATTCCTTGACATCTTCGTTTCAGATCCGCTTGGGAAGTGAATTATCACAGCATATTTCGCAGATAGCAATGATTTCGGATACCCGTATTCGAAAGAACAGTATGGAATGGACTGTGGGTAATCCTTCGCTTAAGCCTAACAGTAGATATGAGAACTGGGTGGTATTCTCTTTCAGTAAACCAAGGATAAATACAGATTTTACCTTAGCGTATCGTATCAATCGTCATTGTAATTTGGCGAAATACACCCGCACGGAAAATGATCAGTTTCTTTATACCCAGGAGAATCAGCCCCATTGTAATATGTTGTATCTTACGAATGATACTCGGTTTGACATTATCCCCAACCACCTTATATTATCTGTGAACGCAGGTATTTACCGTTTTTTCAATAAGGGCGATGAGTACAATCATTGTTATACCGCTTATAATTATGGTGGAACATTACAGGGGTATTGGGGAAAATGGACAGTGATGCTGTATGCTGATAACGGTTGGAACTTTATGGAGGGAGAAAACATCGGTCATAATCCTCCTTCATTGGCAGCCTCAGCCAGTTATCATATGGGTGATTTCGATTTTACGCTCTATATGCATAATCCGTTTATGGCTCATCCGAAATCTTATTCAGCAGAAATCGTCAACGCCTTGCTCCGCAAGCAGGTTCGTGGTTATGACAATTCGGGAGGTAATTTGCTCCGTATCGGTGTTGCTTGGAATATCAATCGGGGAAAGGAATACCGTAAGATACAGCGGAATATCAACAATGAGGAGCGCGAAACGGGTATCTTGAAATAGTTGGCTTTGCTTTCTATATGGGTTGCATGGGCAACAGCCGGAATTTATTTCTTCCCTTTATTGATGATATAAATTCCGGCAGTAGCCAATGCGCCTGCTAGCAGATACTTCCAGTAGAAGGTTTCGCCCAGACAGAGGCAGGAGGTGATGGCTCCTACTACGGGGATGAGCGAATTGTATATTGCTACCTTTCCTACGGGATTGCAGCTCAATAGTTTATTGTAGAGAGCGAAACTGATGGTTGAGATGGCAATGAGCAGCAGAAGGATGGTGATGCCCCAGAGGCTGATGACTGGCAGATAGCCACCCATTAACAATGCAGGAATCACCAGCAAGGCTCCACCGATACTCAGCGAATAACCGGTTCCTACGAAAACATCCACTCTCTTGCTCAATCCTCGGGTCAGCAGGGAAGCACTGGCTCCACACAGGGCGTTGAGGATAATCATACCATCGCCCAGGAAAGTGAAACTACCGCTTTCCTTTCCGCCAAGGTTCAAGGCTAGGATGCCTAGGAATCCGATGATGCAGCCCAATGCCTTTTGCCACGTCATCCTGTCGCTCTTGAAGAAGATGCAGGCAAAGATAACCACCGTGAAGACGCTCATCGAATTGAGTATCGCCGAACGTGCTCCTGCATTATGCGAGAGTCCGAAATAGAAGAAGGCATAATGAAGGGTGGTGTTGAGGAGTGCATAGAGGAGAAGGAACCAGACATTCTCTTGAACAGCTTTCTTCTTGAATCCGAATTTACGATGCGAGCTTCTGGCGATGGCAAGGATGATGATGCCGGAGATGAAGAAGCGGATGCCTGCAAAAAGCATCTTGCTTCCGGTCATGTCTGCTGTAATCTGATATTCCTCCATTCCCATTTTTATCAATGGGTAAGCCCATCCCCACGAGATAGCAGCCGTAAGGGCGAACAGGCTTACCCATACCGGTCGCTGAAATATACTGAGTGTATTTGTTTCTTTCTTTTCCATTATAATTTAATTGGTATTCCCTTGCTTCTGTGTTTGCTAAATGGCAATCTACAAGTCCCCCAGATGTCTTTCTATCGGAATTCCTCGGTTCTTGTCCTTGTCATCCTTGTTGATGTCTATCCAGTTGCGCAGGGTATCCATGGCGATGCGGGTGGCATGGCGAAGCTGATCGCCATCCTTCAGTCTGCCCACGATGATGCTGGAGAAGATGTCGCCGGTGCCCGGGAACTGAACGGGGATTTCTTCGTAGGGCAGGAGGAAATACTCTTCTGTAAGATGATTGAAACCTACCACGGCATGCTGACCCTCTACGATGCACGAGGTGATGAGCACGGAGTGGGAACCGATGGCTCTCAGTTTATCTATCAGTTCATAGGCTTCCTTCTCCGAGATTCCCTCTTCCTTGTATTCCGAATCCGTCAGCAGACAAGCCTCGGTATAGTTGGGAAAACAGAGATGCGATACGCTCAGCATCTCCTTCATGCATCTCACGGTACTCTCACTGGCTCCACCATAGAGCTTGCCGTAATCGCCCATCACGGGATCCACATAGATGTCGGTGCCCAGTGCTGCCTGTTCTCTGCAATAACGTGCCACCAGCTTCGCCTGACGCTCCGAAGCCATGAAACCCGTGGTGATGGCATCAAAATGAATGCCCAGTTCGTTCCACTTCTGCAAGGCTTCCTCGATATACGAAGTGCATTCCAGAATGGCGTATTTGCCGTATGGGAAGGTGTTGCTGATGAGCATGGTGGGCAGATTGAACACATCGAGTCCCATATAAGAGAGGATAGGCATCTGAACAGCGGCAGATACCTTTCCGTAGCCACACATATCGCTGATAATAAGGATATTACTTTTCGCTTTCATTCTTTCTTTTTTCTACTTGCTTTTCTTTCTTATCCTGATTATCTCTTAATAGCTGGCTGTACACTTGATGCCCAGAGCCTCTACACGCTCCTTGATGGCATCGAGAACTTCCTTTGGTGCCTTTTCCAGCAACTTGTCTGGTGTTTCACGGGCGATAGTATAAACCATTACCTGCTGAGGCTGGATGTCTTTCACTGCCTCCAGCCAAGGAGCTACGAAATGCTCGCTGGTATTGTCCAAACCGTCACCTCTCAGGAACATGGTCTGGATGATGACGTGCCCCTTAAACATCTTCAGATATTTGATTACATCCTTCACGTCGTAGTTAGGCTGCTGAGGGCGGTCCAGCTTCTTGATGTAATCCATATCCACGGTATCCAGTTTCAGGATGTTGTTATCCACGAGCATCAGCGCCTCTCTCACTTCCTCCTTATATATATAGGTGGCGTTGCTGAGTACGGATACTTGTGCTTCAGGGAAATATTTCTTGCAGAGTTCCATCGTATCTTCCACGATTCCCTTGAAGTCAGGGTGTCCCGTAGGTTCACCGTTTCCTGCGAAGGTGATGTCGTCCAGAGGCTGGTTGTTGTCGTGGCGTTCTTTCAGAACCTTCTCCAATCCTTCTCTTACCTCCTCGCGGGTAGGGCGCTTCTTCTTAGGACGGAAGTCAGCGTTGAATCCGCATTCGCAATAAACGCAGTCGAATGAACAGACCTTGCCATCAGATGGCATGAGGTTGATGCCCAGTGAAACTCCCAGACGACGGGAGTTTACCGGACCGAATATCGGTGATGGATAAATAATCGTTGACATAATCTTATTCTCCTTTATCTAATCTATTCTTTATTTTATCTTGGTAATACCTATTTTATACCAATCTTATTTACTTGTTTGTAATTTGGTGGGCAAAAGTACTAAAAAATGTTGGAATGAACAAATAAATCAACTGAAAATCGATTTATCCTTACCATTTGTCTTCTATCTCCGATAGATTGTGTACTTTTGCATTCCAATCCGGGGAGAATCTTGGTGATTTCGATTCGGATTTAAAGAAAAAAACAAAAAAGTTGATGTTTTGCTTAGTTTTTCGCTTGGCTCAACTGTATAGATAGTATATGAACAGAAAAAAGGACATAGAACAGTTATTCCGTCAGCATTATGCGAAGATGTACAATCTGGCCAGATGCATTCTTTCGGATGATGACGAGAGCAAGGATGTGGTGAGCGAAGTATTCGCCCAGATTCTTGTCGATGATGTGGTTCTGGTGCCTGGGAGTGAGGACGGTTACTTGATGCGGAGCGTACGCAACCGCTGTCTCAACCTGATAGCTCATAAGAGCGTGAAGGAAAGGGTGGCGAAGCTGTTGCTGGATGATTCCGACGTGATACTCTCAGAAGAGACCGATGAACGGCTCGACCGGCTGATGCTTCTCATCGAAGACCTGGAACCGCCTATCCGGCAACTCATTTTCCGTCTGCGCTATCTTCAGGAGAAATCTTATCAGGAGGTGGCTGATGAAGTGGGAGTGAGCAAGGTGACGGTATTCAACCATCTCTCGAAGGCGATGGACTGGATTAAGAAACAATTTAAATGAGCAAGACAATGACAAACATGAGTAAAGAAGAAAAGCGGATGATGCTCTTTGACATGCAGGAGCATCCCGAGAAATATACCGACGAGCAGGTGGAGCGCCTACTTGACGATGAGGAAGTGAAGGAGTTCTTCCATGAACTGGCGATGGCGAGAATGGCTGGCAAGAAAGCCAATCCGAAGGACGTGGATGTGGATGAGGCTTGGAAGGAATTTGTTCAGGCTCATCACGAGGATAAGATGTCGATAGATGCCGGCAAATCCAAGGACGCTTATCGCAACCGGATGAAGATTGCTGCATCCATCGTTGGCATCATCTTCCTTTCGGGTGTAGCCTTGGCTGCGATTCACAATGGCTGGTTGGGATTCCCGGCTTCTGATCAGGCAGCGGATAACAAGGCTGCTACAGAACAGCTGGCAACAACCCAGGCGCTGCCGAATGACAGTCTTCGTGCTGCAACAGCAGAGAACAAGGATTCTCTTGATATGAAGCCGTTGGTGTTTGATGATGCTGAATTGGGAACCATTCTGGCTCAACTATCCGGATTCTATCATGTCAAGGTGGAGTATGTGGATGCTGGTGCCCAGCACATCCGTCTCTTCTTCAACTGGAACAAGACGAAGACATTAGAGCAGAACCTGGAGATTTTGAATGCTTTCGACCGCATACAGATAGAGTATATTGACGGTACATTGTTGGTGAAATAAGATAGGAGGATATGTTTATGAGAGATTTTTGGAAACCAATGCCCGTTAGCGGCAAGCTTATCAGAGAGCTTCTTCTTCTCTTCCTGTTGCTTTTGGTTCAGCAGTCTTATGCCCAGCGCATCACCCGACAATATAATAATGTGTCGTTCTCGGCGGCGTTGAAGGATTTGAACGCCCGCCAGCATAAGTACACCATCAACTTCGTGTATGATGAGCTGGAGGATTTCAGGGTGACCAAGAGCATCAGAAACCAGAGTGTTCCCGATGCCATCATGCAGCTGATAGGATTCTATCCCATCAAGATGACGCAGGTGGAGGATAATATCATGGTGGAGTGTACGCAGAAGACTCCCACCAAGGATAGGTCGCATCATAGATAATAAGAATCGCCCTGTAGATTTTGCCAATGTAGCCCTGCTGAATGTTAGTGATTCTTCATTGATAAATGGTGGCGTGACGAATGAGAACGGCCAGTTCGTGATTCCCTGCGAGGCGAGAAAGGCGATAGTAAGGGTAAGTTGCGTGGGCTATATTACGACAAACAATACATATAATATAGGTAAGATAGGGACAATAACTCTGAAAGAGGCAACAATGAACCTGCAGAAAATTGTAGTGAAAGGACATCGACAGCCTTTCAGAATGACTTCTGAAGGATTGGTAGCTCAGGTAGAAGGTACATCCTTGGAGAAAATGGGCTCGGCAGAAGATGTATTGAAACATCTTCCGAGAGTGATGCAGAAGAACGGTGATATAGAAGTCTTGGGCAAAGGTAAACCTTTGATTTATATCGATAACAAGAAAATCAAGGGAATCGTTGATCTCGACAGATTGAGTTCTTCTGACATCAAACATGTAGAGGTGATAACCGAGCCGGGTGCTGAATACGATGCAACCTATCAGTCTGTCATCAGAATCAAGACGACAAGAAAGAAGGGAGAAGGTTTGGGATTGACTTATCGGCAAGTCTATCAGCGCAATCATCAGAACAATCATCGTGAAGTCCTAGATTTGAATTATCGTTATCGGGGATTGGATATCTTCTCCAATTTGTATGGCGGTTTGTCTCAGGGCTATCAGGATCAGCATAATGATAACAGACTCTACGGCAAGACGCTCATGAGCATTGACGAAAATTTGATTATCAAAAACAAGAGTTACTATACCAGTGGAAGTCTTGGTTTTAATTATGTTTTTAATGATAAGCATTCTGTGGGTGCCACTTACGAGGTGAACATCAATCCTTATAGTCGGGGTGGATGGAATTCGCTGATGGATGTCTGGAAGAATGGCTCCAAGACAGAAAGCTATACAAATGATATGTATTGTCGTTTCAAAAGCCGACCTACGCAGGATATTACGGCTTATTATGCCGGACAGATAGGAAAGGTGAGCATAGAATGGAATGGGGAAATATATCTTCGTAAAACAGGACAGACACAATATTCTGAAGAAACAGGAATTGAGGGCGGAGATTCTCGTACGATAGAATCTGATTTCACGGCTGATAGTTGGATGCATGCATCTAAGCTGGTACTGAGCTTTCCGGTATGGAAAGGTACTCTGAAGGTTGGTAATGAGTTTACCGAAAGTTGCCGTGCCAATCTTTATACTATAGATGAACAGGGAACTGACTTGCCAGGCAAGACGGACGACCAGGTGAAGGAAAGTAATCTTGCAGCCTTTGTTTCTTATGGATTGAGACTAAACAAGGTAGAACTGAATGCTGGCCTCAGATACGAACATGTTTCTTCCAATTACTATAATACAGGTGGTGATTATTGGAGCGAGGAAAATAAGGATTATTTCGTACCCGACCAGAGTCGTAAGTACGACCATTTCTTTCCGAATGTGTCCTTGACCTTTCCTGTCGGGAATGTGAAAATGAATATGGTTTATAAGGTGACGGTAAGTCGTCCTTCCTATAGTCAGTTAAGTAGTAATGTGCAATATAATAGTCGCTATTATTATCAGGGTGGAAATCCATTGCTCAAGTCAATCTTCGAACATGGCATAGGGATTAATCTGGGATATAAATGGTTCCAGTTTTTTGCCAACTGGCGTTATCTTGTAGATCCTTGCTATCAGGTGATAGAACCGTATCATGACAATGAGTTAATCAGTATGTACACCTTTCGTAATTTGAATCATACTCAGGTTTGTTACGTGGGACTGACGGCATCGCCGACGATAGGATGGTGGCATTCTACGTTGGACGCTGGTATGAGAAAGCAGTTCCTGACCATTGGTGGTAAGGCATACAGTAAGCCGATATTCATCGGCTCTTTTAATAATGCCTTTTCGCTACCATGCGGTTGGACGCTTAATCTTGATATGAGTTGGAACACGTAGGGCCATTCTGCGCTTCCGCTTTATATGGCACAAGGAGGAGTGGACGTCTCTTTGCGTAGAAGTTTTCTTCACGACCGCCTGAATGTCACTTTGGCGGGCAATGACCTCTTTGCGACGATGCGCAATTCCACAAGATTGGTATATGGTACCAGCGATATCTATACCAGAAAATATACGGATACCCGAATGTTCATGTGCTCATTCAGCTATAAGTTTAATGTTAGTAGAAGCAAGTACAAGGGTACGGGAGCCGGCAATGATGAAAAGAGCCGCTTGTAGTTTTTGTTAGGAAGAAACTCTCTTAATAACAACAATGAATATATGACAATCGGTCAAGCGAAGGCAAAACCTTATTGTTTTGCTCTTTGCTTGACCGGTTAAAATTTTATATACATATTTCTAAATCCTGATGAACTACATTTAATATCGGAGCTTGGAGAGCATCCTCAATAGATACAAGAGTGTCTATTGTAAAATTATGTGTTCCCCGCATCCATTTGCTTATTTCCGCTTCCCGTTTTCCGAGTAGAAGGGCTAGGTCTTTCTGCTTCATCCCTTTAGAAACCAGAATGTCATGTATTCTATCTACGATTTGGAAAGACAAATCTACAGACCTGCGAATCTCAGGATCAACATGTTTGCGGCGTTCTTCTAAAATCTTACTTCTTCTCATTTCTTGTAAAGTTTAAATTTCCAATTATTTCTTTGTCAACTAATACAATTGTTCCATCTTTAATTCTCGATTGAATGAAACGACTTGTATCTATCAAGAGTTTTACATAGGGAGCTAGTGTTGTACTTTGTTGCCAACTTTTAGCATCTTTGACTCCTCCGTTTCCGAAAATCAGAATTTTGTTAGATAATCTGATACAGTAGAGTCGAATCTTGTTACCAATATCTATTGGGATAACTCCAACACCATCTCCATAGTGGCCTTCCGGACGGAAATAACGTTCCAAAGCTCCTCGTTCGGAGATTTTGTCCAACCATGAAATGACGACATCTATTTCTTCATCGTAAGAACATCCTTCTGGAAATTTCTCAAAGAAATTTTCAAATTCAGAGAGTTCTTCTCCTTCAAGATGAATACTATAGAAGTTTATATCTTCATACTCTTCTATAAGCTCTATGTTGTACTTCTGTTCCATAAGCTTAACTTTTAAGTTATTTCGTTGCAAAGATAATACAATCTTCTTTAAGTTGTTTATAAATTAACTTAAAAATGAAGAGTAGATATGTTTTTTAACTATTATTTATTAGTCTTATAATGAAATTAGGATTACCTTTGCATCGGTTTTTCCAAAAAAAATAGAAGATTTCTTCATTTTAGGGGTAATTGATTTCAGGAAAGCTTGTATATAAGAGTAGAAACAAGAAGAAAATGACGTGATGACAGAAGTAAATGAACAGCGGATGGAACGGCTGTTCCACGACCATTACGAGCAGATGTATCGCTTCGCCTTTGCCTTGCTCCATGATAATGAGGAGGCGAGGGATGTGGTGAGCGATGTGTTCTCCAGATTGTGGGATAAACAGCTGGTTCCAGACCGGGCTTACCTGATGCGGAGCGTGAAGAATGCCTGCATCAATCTTATAGCCAGAAAGAAAAGAGATGAACGATTGAAACGGCTTCTTCCTCTCTCGGAAGAGAAATTGACGGAGGAAGAACCTTCTCGTCTGGAAGAGCGATGGCAGGCTGCGGTGGATTGCATCGACCATGACCTGACCGACCAGACTGCTTCCGTCATCCGATTGTGCTATCGGGAAGGAATGTCGTATAAGGATACGGCGGAGGAGCTGGGCATCAGTATCTCGGCAGTGAACAAGCATATAGTGAAAGGTTTGCGAACGCTCAGAGAAAAGTTGAAAGGAAAACAATAACCCTAAAATGAAGAAAGGAAATGAAAATGAAACATGAATTATCTGACATAGATCCTCAGAAGATGGATTCTCAGAAATGGGATATGCTCCTCGATCTCCTGGAGCATCCCGAAAAGTATTCCGAAACTCAGAAGGATGAACTTCTGGGCGATGAGGAAGTGAACGAACTCTATCAGCAGTTGGTAGAGACCCGACAGTCTCTGGATTTCGCAAAGTCGAAGGAAAAGATGAAGATGCCTTCGATTGATGCAGAATGGGAGAAGCTGAAAGAAGAAAAGCAGCAGAAAGAAGAGATGAGTCAGAATGCAGAAACCCAGCAAACTGCCAAGCTGTTTTCTCTCTGGAACCCGATGAGAAAGGTGGCTGCCGTTGCAGCCGTCCTTGTCGTCTCCGGTATCACCTTTGCTGCCATTTATCTGGTAACCCGTTCTCATCAGCCATCAGATAACAGCAATACCGAACTCGTGTCATCCCGAAAGGATTCTATCCAGCAGGTTTCTGCTCCTCAGAAATCCAACATAGAAGAAAAGTCAGATTCTGCAAGTCTTGCCCAGCTCCCATTGGTTTACGAAAACGCTGAGCTTCAGAATATCCTTACTCCTATTGCCGGGCATTTCCATCTCCAGGTAACTTATCAGAACGAGTCGGCTCGCCATATCCGTCTCTTCCTGCAACTGGAGAAGAACATGAGTCTGGATGATATCATCGAACTGTTGAATCATTTCGAGAAAGTGAATATTCGTCATGAAGGTCAAACTTTAATCGTGGAATAAGATGAAAAGATTAAGATATATCATGCTGCTGGCAGGTCTGATGAGCCTTTCTCTTCAGACCATCTATGCCCAACGCATCACCCGCAGCTTCCGCAACACTTCTATGTCAGAAGCACTCACCATCCTTGCCAAGAGCACCAAGGATTATCGTATCAACTTTATGTATGATGAACTGGAAGATTTCACGGTTACAACGAGTATCGTGAAGCGAACAGCTCCGGATGCCATCCGCCAGATCATGGGCTTCTATCCGATGAAGATGACGATAGATGGCGAAAACATCTTTGTGGAGTGTACGCAGAAGACTCCCACCAAGATGATAGGTCGCATCGTAGATGCACATCATCGCCCTGTAGATTTCGCCAATGTAGCCCTGCTGAATGTTCGTGATTCTTCATTGATAAATGGTGGCGTGACGAATGAAAACGGCCAGTTCGTGATTCCCTGCGGAGTCAGAAAGGCGATAGTAAGAGTAAGTTGCGTGGGCTATATTACGACAAGCAATACATATAATACAGGTAAGATTGGTTCAATTACTCTGAAGGAGGCAACGATGAACCTGCAGAAGGTGATTGTGAAGGCGGTTCGCCCTCGTACCAAGTTGACCCATGGTGGATTCCAGACCCAGGTTCAGGGTACATTGTTGAGCGATGTAGGTATGGTTTCCGACTTATTGAAACAGATTCCTCGTGTAAGAGTGAACGCCGATGGAGGTTGTAGCGTATTCGGAAAAGGTACTCCTGAGATTTATATCAATGGCAGAAAAGTTACCGATACCAAGGAATTGCAGCATCTCTCTTCTAAGGAGGTGAAAAGTGTGGATGTCATTACCAATCCTGGTGCACAATATAGTGCCGAGGTGGGGTCTGTTATTCGCATACATACCATCAAAAAACAGGGAACGGGTTTGAGTGGCAGTCTCTATTCCAAGTATTCCTTTGTCGAAAAGAATAATTGGATAGAGAATTTAAATCTCAATTATCGCATGGGGGGCTTGGATATCTTCTCGCTCTTGGCATGGAATGACACCTATCGTCATCTTTCTCAAACTACGGAGACCACGATTATGGGTAATCAGCATCAGGTAAACTTGGCGATGCCCTATTCAGGAACGTTGCGTTCCCATAATCCATACGGAAAATGGGGAATGAACTACCAGATAGATGATAACAATTCATTTGGTGTCTTCTATAGTGTCTATAATAATACCTATGAATATTTCAATCTGCAGTCAGACTATGAGGTGAAGGAAGATGGGAAGCATGCAGGCAAAGTGAAGTATGATGACGATGAAAGTAGTACGATTCAAGGTCCTGTTCATGAGGCGGATGCCTACTATGAGGGAAAACTGGGCAAGATGAGTGTGAATCTGAACGCTACCGCTCTTTGGTCTTCTGATAAGACTTATCAAGATGCCGTAGAAATGAGTGAGGAACTTGGCTCACGTGATGTGAACAGTATAACAAGAAACAAACGCCGCATGTTGGCTGGTAAGTTGGAATTGGGTTATCCTCTTTCTGAAAAAGTAAATCTCAATGTTGGAACAGAATATACCAATAGTCATGTTCATAATTTCTATCAGAACGAACAGGAGTATATCGCCACTTCTGACAGTAGGATAGAAGAGCAAAACTTTGCTGCATTTGCCAATATCGATCTGGCTATAGGCAATCATATTGGCTTACAGGCTGGAGCAAGATATGAGCATGTAAGTCATGACTGCTCTGAACGGGAGATGAGTAGGACATACGATAATGTGTTCCCTACATTCTCTCTTGGTTATCAGAAGGGGAAACTTCAGATGGAGTGGAGTGCATCGATGAAAACTCAGCGTCCTTCTTATGATGTCCTTTCCGGTTTTACCAGATATGACAACCGTTATATTTACGAGGGTGGCAATCCTTCCTTGCTTCCTACCAATATATATAATTTAGGATGGGATGTTCAGTATGGTTGGTTAGGATTTTCTGCCAATTATGGTTATAACAAACATGCCATCACCACTCTTGAAATGCTATATGATACAACCTCAGATATTCTGCTTAGTAAGCCCTATAATATAGATTATTTACAAGTGATGGACTTATCTTTAGTGGCAACTCCTGTTTTTGGTTTCTGGCATCCGATGTGGGAGTTGGATTTTGAACAACAATTTGTGAATGGTGAGAAGTATGGTTATCATGGTAATCTCCGCAAGCCTCAATTCTCTGCTCGGTTGAACAACTGGTTTTCCTTGAATCACGATTGGTCGGCTAATGTAGATTATTTCATATCTTCATCTCATAGTTCTGGCTTCTCAGAAGTGGGTAGTGTCAGTGCTTTGAATCTTTCTGTCAAGAAGATGTTCCTAAAGAAAAGTCTTAGCATTCAGTTGGAGGCAAACGATCTCTTTCATGGTTTGAACGATAATCAGAAGTCATTTGCCACATGTATGTCTATGTTCAAGAAGTGCAAGATGAATTCTCGTTCTTTTGCTCTGACGGTAACTTATAACTTCAATGCCACCAAGAGCAAGTATAAGGGTACGGGTGCTGGTAATGCAGAAAAGAGCAGATTATAGTTTCAATTTAACAGGATTTTTTCCTCTGTTTCTTTGCCATCTCCATCTTTTTCCTTAATTTTGCAGCGGAAACTTTATAATAGATATATGTAATGGCAATAAGAATGAAGATGAAACAGGAAAAGATGAGAAAGATAGGCATCGCTTCGGCTCTGGGCCTGGTGGTGCTCGTGGTGCTGGGACTGTATGGTGCCAGCAACTATATGCTCAATTATTCGCTCAACTATCCGAAGGAGAAGAGAATGACGGCTGAGCATTGGAAGAACAGGATGAAGAAAGAGTGTCCCTGGATGATTGGTTGGATGGACTCTGTGTATCAGCACCATTGCGTGAGGGATACCTTTGTCACGATGCCGTCGGGCTACAAGGCTCATGCCATCTATCTCTATGCACCGAAGACTACGGAAAAGACAGCCGTGGTGGTGCATGGCTATCAGGTGCGCTCCGAGGGTATGCTGCACATCGCCTATCTCTATAATCACGATATGGGGTATAATGTGCTCCTGCCAGATCTGTATGGACATGGAGAGAGTGAGGGCGACCATATCCAGATGGGATGGAAGGATAGATGGGATGTGATCAGATGGTCGGAAATCGCCAATGAGATTTTTAAAGTGAAGAGTGAAGAACGAAGAGTGAAGAATACCCGTCAGGTGATTCACGGCATTTCGATGGGTGCGGCAACCACGATGGCAGTTTCGGGAGAGAAGACTCCCGATTACGTGAAGTGCTTTGTGGAGGACTGCGGCTATACCAGCGTATGGGATGAGTTTGCTGCTCAGCTCAAAGACCAGTTTGGCTTGCCTTCCTTCCCGCTGATGAATACTACTTCCGCCCTTTGCCAGTATCGCTACGGCTGGTCGTTTGCCGAGGCTCAGCAGATAGAGCAGGTTCGCAAGAGCACCAAACCGATGCTCTTTATCCATGGCGATAAGGATGCCTTCGTGCCCTACGCCATGCTGCATCCCCTTTACGAGGCAAAGACGAAAGGCAGAAAAGCCATCTTCATCGCTAAAGGCTCCGTTCATGCTATGGCATATCGCGACCATCACGAGGCATACACCCGCATCGTAAGAGATTTTGTTTCGCAGGAAGAATAGTATTTGAATGGAAGAAAAATATCGGTTCATTCTAAAGAACTCAATAAAAAAGGAGAAGATTCTTGTGAGTCTTCTCCTTTTTTATTGAGATATCTTTAAGTGTGATATCTGTAAAGTTATGCTTTTTCGATAATCCAATCTTTGATGCTGCCTGTTGCGCTGTCAAAGTTGATGCCTACCTTGGTGATAGGTTTGCCACAGAGGGCAAAGCGCTTGTGGTAGTTCTTCAGATTCATCTGGCGCATGGCTGCCTGGGCACTCTTGTCGAGCTTTAGCTCAATGAGGTAGAGGTCAGTCTGGGTAAGCAGAACCATATCCACTCTTCCTCTTGGTGTATGTACTTCCACATCCAGAACAAATCCCGTGAGCAGGGTGAAGATGATGTAGAGCATCTGCTGATAATGTCCCTCATGATTGGTTACATGGCAATACGGAATGGTTTCGAAGTAATCCTGCAGAAGCTGCAGGGCACCATCCATATCTTGCTTGCGGATAAGGGATGCCATCTTGGCGATGGTAACGCCTCCTTGCTGGGCACTCTTGCCATCCACGTAGTTGGGCAGGAGATTGTCAAACAGTCCTACTCTTATTTCCTTGTTCGGGATGTCGAGGGTATAGAGCTGGGTATCCTTGTCGTAATCCTTGATGGTTATGTATCCGCTCTGATAGAGCAGTGGGGTGATGGTCTTCATCTTTTCCGTCGGGGCATCGAAGGCTGATTCCAGTGCTTCTGTAGGAGCTATCTCGTTGGGCAGTACCTCAAACTTATTCAGCATATTGATGAGATAGGTAGGGGTACCCGAACTGAACCAATAGGAGCCGAATTCTTTTTCTGCAAAGCAATTGAGCAGACTGTAAGGATTGAAGACATCCGGTGATACCTTGGCAAAATGATAGCCATCGTAGTGTTCCTTTAGTTTGGCGATAGTTGCCTCTCTCGTCAAATCCTGTGATTTCGCAAGCATATCAATATCTTCCTGCATTTGTGTAAGCAGTTCTTCCTGGGTGATGCCGCAGATGCCTGCATAATCTTTGTCCATAGAGATGAGGGTGATATTGTTCAATTCGCTGAAGATGCTAACCTGCGAGAACTTGGTGATGCCGGTAAGAAAGACGAAACGGAGTTTTGCTTCGCAGAATTTCAGAGGACTGAAGAAGTTGCGCATGATGTTTCGCAGAGCATCCAGTTGCTCCTGTTCGTGTGCCACGTCAAGCATGGGTGCATCATATTCGTCGATGAGCACAACTACCTGTTTCCCTGTTTTCTCGTATGCTGTATAGATCAGTTCTGTCAGTCGGTTGTTGGCATCAACCTGCGGTTGGGTGATACCCCATCTTTTCTCTTCCATTTCCAGGATGAAACCGAGGTATCTCTCCAGCTGGTCCTTTTCCATGTGCTTGCCTCCGCTCAGGTCAAAATGCAGCACTGGATATTCTGTCCATTCCTTCTCCAGCTTTTCGATGGCAAGTCCTTTGAACAAGTCTCTCTTTCCCTCAAAATAGTTTTTGAAGGTAGATACTAATAATGATTTTCCAAAACGGCGTGGTCGGCTCAAGAAGAAATATTTACCGTTGGTGTGAGCCATGCGGTAGATGTATTCCGTCTTGTCGATATACAGTTTGTCTTCTTCTCGAATTCGTTCGAAAGTCTGTATGCCCAAAGGATATAGTTTTGTTGCCATAATCTTTCTTCTTTTTTAAATCTTACTGCAAAAATACAATAATTATTTGATATGGCAAGTTTTTTGGGGAGAAAAGTTCTTTGGAAAGTGATAGAAAGCCCGAAGGCGAGGAAATCCCCGCCTTTTATTCTCCTATGTGTTGTCCCACCACATATCCCGTGGTCCAGGCGGCCTGCAGATTGAAGCCGCCGGTGATGGCATCGATGTCGAGCACTTCGCCGGCAAAGAAGAGGTGAGGGCACACTTGCTCTCCAGGGTATGCAGGTCGATGTTGCTGAGGCTGATGCCGCCGCAGGTAACAAACTCCTCCTTGAAGGCTCCCTTGCCGTTCACCTGATAGAGGTCGTTGGTGAGGGTTTCTATCAGCAGGTTGCAACCCTTCTTTCCCATTTCGCTCCATTTCTTTTCGGGTGCATATCCCATCTTCTGAATCAGGAAGAGCCAGAGGCGGGATGGCAGATTGTAGGGGCGGATGCTTGCCAGCTGCTTCTGCGGGTTGGCGATGATGATGCCCTGGATGTTCTCTTCCACCAGCGAGCGGTTGCTCTTGTGTACCCAGTTTACGGAAATCTTAATCTGATAGTTGTTCTCGTGCAGATAGCGGGCAGCATGGGATGAGAGTTTCAGCACGGCAGGACCGCTCATGCCCCAATGGGTGATGAGGAGCGGACCCTCAGCCTTCAGCTTGGTGCCCGGAATGCTGGTATATACAGGCTCTACCACCGTGCCCATCAGATTTTTGAAAGCCTTGTCGGCAATGTTGAAGGTGAAGAGCGATGGGATAGGCTGCTCTATCGCATGTCCTAAATCAGAGAGATGCTTGAAGTTCTCTATCTTCGGATGACCGCCCGTGGTGATGGCTACCCGGTGGAAGGCAATCTGCCTGATTTCGGAAACGGGATGAGAGACAGAAGATGCACCCGATAGATTTCCCTTTCCTTTTGAAATTTTGAAATCCAGGAGCAGGCGCTCATCCTCCAGTTCAGTGATGGCGGTGAGCTGATGATTGCATTGTATCTTCACGCCCAGTCGCTTGGCGGTATTCACCAGGCAGTTAATGATGCTGTGCGAATCCTGCGATTGTGGAAACACGCACTGGTCTTCCTGCGTAACCAGTGGCACGCCGTTCTCCTCAAACCAGTCGAAGGCATGCTGGTAGTCGAATCTCTTGAAGAGTCGCTTCATCAGTTTATGTCCGCGAGGATACGCTTGTTTTAGGTCGGAAATCTCCTCAAAGGAATTGGTAAGATTGCATCTTCCTCCTCCCGTAATTTCTACCTTGGCGAGAACCTTCGAATTCTTTTCGAAAATCGTGATGTCGGCGTGAGGGAAGTTGCGCTTGGCCTCTATCGCCGCAAAGAATCCTGCGGCACCCCCACCAATAATTGCAATATGTAGTGTCTGTGGCATATCGTATTTTTTGGATGATTAGGGTGCAAAGGTACTGCTTTTCTTTGATAAAAGAAGAAAAGTTCCTCTTTTTCTTTTGCAGATATGATAGATTTTTGTAACTTTGCGCAAAAATCATAGTATATCAAGTATCAAATAGATTTATGGCAAAAAGAGAATATGTTGAGGCCAACAAGCGTTGGCTGGAGGAAAAGGCAAAGGAGGAGGGCGTTTTGGCGCTGCCTCGTGGTATATATTATAAGGTGTTGAAGCAGGGCGACCCGAAGGGAGCACAGCCTAGCCGACGCAGCATCGTGACGGCCCATTACACCGGTTGGACCATCAATGGCAAGAAGTTTGATTCCAGCCGTGGCGGTACGCCGTTCGCCATGCGATTGAGCGACCTGATAGATGGCTGGATTGTTGCCATGCAGCAGATGCACGTGGGCGACCAGTGGGAACTTTACATCCCAGCCGAAATGGGTTACGGCAAGTTCTCGCAGCCGGGCATCCCAGGCGGCTCTACCTTGATATTCGAAGTAGAACTGCTGGGAGTGGGATAACCCGGATACTTGAAATTATAAAGATCATTAAGACAAGAGCGTCTTGTCCGGCTATAGTCGGTTCAATTCATCTTCCGCACTGTTCATGCCGTTGTATCTTCCCTTGCGCTTGTTGAATTTCCAGGTTACGGTCAACTTGTAGCTCCATAGCTTGTAATCCTCAGTCTGGGAGAAGTCAACGGCATGCTCGTGGGTTCGCTCCTTGAAGAGCTGCTGATGGAAGAGGTCGTTGGCACTGAAGGCAACCTGTAATCTGCCGTCCATCCACGATTTGTTGGCACCAAGACTCCAGTTCTGAGTGGGGCTGAACTTCGTTTTGCCCACTTGTCCTCCGTTGTCAAAACTGTAGGAGAGTGATAGCTGATAGTCGTTTGGTAGCGTGAAGTAATTGTCAAACGATGCATTCCAAGTTGCTCCGTTGTAACTGATTAGCTCTCCATGATCATTTACGGAGAAGCGCTGGTAAGTGATGCTTGCATTGACATTCGGACGCCAGCAGCCGAAGACGTGACCCCAGTTGAGATATGCCATGTATTTCTGCATCTTGTTGAAGTTCATGAATGTACTCACGTATCTCACGGGCTTGTCCTCCGGCACTTCATGAATGTACATGATGGAGTGGTCGGTACGGGTGTATCTCAGCATTCCCATGAAATCTTTCCACTGCACGGAGTAGGTCAGACGATAGGTGTTGACAGGCTGCAGCTTCGGATTGCTGATTTGATACTGAAAGCGCGAGATATAGTAGATGTTCCCACTGAGCTGACTGAAAGAAGGTCGGGCGGTGGTAGTTCGGAAGCTGAGCGAGTGATGCCACGACGGTTCTTTGAGAGTGATACCGAACGATGGAAACCATTGGTCGTAATGGCGCTCCATATTGTCGGGAGATTCCTCCGACAGATTGGTGTATCGGGATGTGAGATGCTCGTATCGGATGCCTGCCCACCAGCTCCATCTGCCAGCTTCACCCTGATATTGCAGGTAAGCAGCCGTCTTGGTATCGTGGTTTTTGTATTCCGTAGTTCCAAGCATATCGGCAGAACTTTCGGTTTTTCCCTTGCCTTCCATCAGGCTCCATTCGCTACCATAGTTGATGGAATGTTTGTCTGAGATGAGTTGCTTGACTTCGAATCTTCCACTATAGATATCGTAGTTGGAATTAGAGCGGTTGAGGGTTTCCTGCATCTCGCTACCTTCTTTCTCCGTGATAGGCTGTTTGTCTGAATCCTTGTTTCTGGCATAGTCCAGATAAATCTGTGATGAGAAATGCTTCGACCATTTAGCCAGATGGAAGAGGTTGAAGTGGTGGCTGCGCTGGTGTCCCCATTGCTGGCTCTCCGCATCAAAATACTTCATCTCGCCATCCGCATCAGAAAGCTTCATCTCGCTATTTGTATCTTCTCCTGCTGGGTTAGGATAGCGATAGTACTGCTGCTGTTTCTCGCTTCTGCCACCATTCAGCCAAAGCCCTTCCCATTGTATTCCCACTTCGTGCTGCTTGCTGATTAACCAGTCGAAGTTGAGTTCCGTAGCGTTATAATTTGCTTTGTTCTTGCCATGGCGGTCGGTTCCGAAGAGATATTCGCCATCTTTGGCTCTTACGAGTGCTTCCTGTGGCTGATGCATATTGTATCGGTTGTCTGTGTAGCCGTAAAATCCTGTGAGCGAAATCTTCTTCGTTACCCAACCCAGGGTCAATTCCTCGTGGTTGGTGTTCACCTCGCTCAACTTATCATACATCTGCATCTTGCCGAATATACCCTCGTCTGTTCTTCTCGTCAGGATTCTCAGTACGGCTCCCGTCGTTGCATCATATTTTGCACCAGGAGTGGTAATGAGTTCTATTTCATCTATCAACTTCACATCGAGATGAGAGAGTTCGGCAGAGGTAGCCTTCTTGTCGTTGAGATAGATGGTGGGTGCTCCCAGTCCGTTTACCTCCAGGCTTCCGTCGGCGGTTTGTTTCATGCCGGGTATGTGCTTCAATACATCATCCAGCGTTGGCTCCTTTGCCAAAGGAGTGTTGCGGACACGGGTAACCAGGGTCTCGTTTCTCATTTTGTACATCGGGCGATGACCTGTTACGGTTACGGCTTGAATCTCGGCTTCCTTATCAGCTTTTGTCTCAGCCTCCTTATCAGCATAGATCTCGGCCTCCTTATCAGCTTTGATTGAATCTTTTTCCGTCTGTACTGAGTCTGCGGAAACTCCGGATGTCGGGAATTTCCCGTTTTGTGCTGTTGCACAGGTGGCGGTGGCTAGCATCGCACATATAACTGTTTCTTTCTTCATTTTCTTCCTTGCTTTTTGTTTTCGTCTGCAAAGGAACAGCTTTTCGGGCTCAAAATCGCAAATAATCATTACTGAAACATTACGCTGGCAAAATAATCTTGCTTCACCTTATTATATATAGTGAAATCTTCGTACCTTTGCACAGAAAAAAGAAAAAATGATATGAATAGAAGAATCAAACAAGTCTGGCTGCTCGCCATCCTTTCCTCTTTCCTGCTGATAGGCTTGCAGACCTATTGGCTCTATAATAGCGTGACCTATTCGATGGGAGAGATGGGGAAGAAAAATGCCGAAAAGGCGGAACAGGCAATAGTCACTTATCAGACAAATATCGGAGAGGCGGTAAAAGAAAAATCACATATCGGTTATGTCGTCACGGCATATTTTTCAGACTACAAGCGTCCCGTTACAACGGTTTGCTCTCCGCTGGATACGGATACAATCATAGGTGGAGTGGTGTATAGCAAGCCGGGATTCAGCAACGTGATGCAGAAGAGAGATACTTTCGATTTGCGTGAGACGGATTCCAACAATTCTTTTGATTGTCTGAATACTTACATCACTTACCAGCTTACCCGCTTTGACAAGGCGCATTTTGACCGTTTCATCAGTAAGAAACTGGGCAATGATTTCATCGGGGCAGAGATGAAGACGGGCAAGCATCGTCTGTGGCAGACAAGAATCGTAGAGCCTCCTACCTTGTTTCATCACGAAATGCTGGTAGAAGTGCCTTTCAATCCTATCCAGTATCAGTCGATGCAAATGAGGATGCAGGTGCCGATGCTGCCCATCCTGAAGGGAATGATGTGGCAGATGATAGGAAGTCTGCTGGTTACCATCATGCTTCTCCTGAGCATAGCTTATCTCATCAAGGTGATGCTCCTGCAGAAGAAGGTGGATAAGATGCGAAGCGACTTTGTGCATACGATGATTCACGAGCTGAAACGCCCCGTGCAGACGCTGAAGATGTGTGTATCTGTATTCTCTGCTCAAAAGACAGATGAGAAGGATGAGAATGCCCTCATCATGGAGACGGTTAGAGAGGAGAGCGATAACCTGACCGCCTATCTCGCCAAACTCCGGGAAGTAATCAGGGCAGAGGAACATATCCCGCTCCAGATAACTTCTTTCGATATCCATGCCGCCTTGCAGAATCTGGTGGCTTTTTATCGAAAAAACAGGCAGAAGGAGGTGAATGTTTCGCTCGATTACCAGCGCACTTCCGACCGGATGATAGGAGATAGAGACCAGCTTCTGAATGTGGTCAGCAACCTGATAGAGAACTCGGTGAAGTATTCTGGAGACATAGTCAATATCCATGTTGCCTGCCGAGATACCGGGAAGGGGGAAGTCATGATTTCTGTATCAGATAATGGAATCGGAATTTCGTCCGACGAGCAGCAGAGAGTCTGGACGAAGTTCTATCGCAGCAATACTTACCCGGATATGATGCAGCCGGGCATCGGCTTGGGCTTGAGTTTTGTGGATATGATTGTGAAGGCCCATGGGGGTAGAAAAATGATGCAGAGCGAAGTGGGCAAGGGAACCAGGATTTCAATAGTCATCCCGCAACACTCCTGATGCATCCGGTTTAACGCTATAAACAACAGAAAAAATGATCAAGATATTATTTGCAGACGATGACTTGAAGTATTCCATGTTGCTGAAGAGTTTCCTTCAGCAGCATGGCTACGACGTGACTTATGCCGGAAATGGCAAGAAGGCATGGGAACAGTTCCCGGAGGTGAAGCCCGACCTGGTATTGCTCGACATCAATATGCCGGAGATGGATGGCTATGATGTGGCAGAACGCATCAGAACCATCGACCCGAAGGTGCTTATCTTCTTTCTCACCGACCGTACGGAGAAGAACGATCGACTGAAAGGTTTCTCCCTGAAGGCAAACGATTATCTTGCCAAACCCTTCTATCCGGAAGAGTTGTTGGCAAGAATAGAGGAGCGGTTCTCCATGAATGAGAGTGAGACGATAGAAGAGGAGGTGTATCATTTCGGAGAAACCACCTTCTGCTATAATAACAATGAACTTCGTACCCGTTCCTCTCGTGTGCTCATCACCAGCCGACAAGCCGACATCCTCCGTCTGCTGGCGAAGAATATCGGTAATGTAGTAAGCAAGGAGATGATACAGGAGGCGGTGTGGGGAACCGTGAGTTATGCCAACTCCCTGGCTGTGAATGTGCAGATGACGTATCTCCGTCATGCTCTTCAGCATGATGCGACCGTTAAGATTGAGTCGCTGAAGAAAAAGGGATACGTACTTACTCTCTTATCTGAAGTATAGCAAATACCTCTTTTATCCGAATTATAAAAAAGTTAATCCGAAACAGCGGCTATTTCTAGCCAGTCTGTCTCGGAACTTTTTTATTTGTGGATGAAGTGGTTTATTTCTCTGTTTTTGCCATCATCTTCTCATAGAGTCCATCCACGATGGAGTCGGCGAGGGAGATGTTGGGCACCATGATGTTTTCGCATTTCAGATATTTGCATGCCTTGAGAAAGATCTCGGCGGCAGGAATGATGACGTCGGCACGGTCTTCTTTCAGGGAGAAGGAAATCTCGCGCTCCTCGATGCTCAGGGGCTGCATCATCGAGTGGAGACGCTTCAGTTCGGCAAGCGTCAGGTTTTTGGAGTCCTGCTTGCTGTGGCGTGCCAGCTTGTTCAACTTGTTGATGTTGCCACCCGAACCGATGATCCTGATGTCGCCGTATTGCTCGGCATATCTTGTCAGGTTCTCCTTGAAGAGCTTTTCGGTTTCGGCAGTCACCTTGCCGCTCAGCATTCTCAGAGTACCCATGTTGTAGGAATAGCTTTCGGCGAGCACACCGTCATGGATGATACTCACCTCCGTGGAACCACCGCCCACATCAATGTAGGCAAAGCTGCCCTCGTTGGAATCTGTTTTCTCTACCAGGTTGTTGTAGAGGAGCTGTGCCTCCTCCTGCCCCTTGATGATTTCGAGTTTGATGCCGGTTTGCTTCTCTATCTTCTTGAGCACCTTCTTGCCGTTCTCGGCATCGCGCATGGCTGAAGTGGCACAGGCGCGAAATGCCTCTACGTCATTGAGTTTCATGAATTGCTTGAAGCCCTTCATCATGTGGAGCATCATCTTCTCACGCTCCTTGGAAACCTTTCCCAGGGTGAAAACATCCTTACCCAATCGCAGTGGAATGCGGATGAACATGAGTTTTTTGATGCGGTCTTCCTCTCGGATTGCCTCGGGATCGAAGCGCTTGATGAGGAGTCGGGCTCCGTTTGAGCCGATATCAATGGATGCTAAATTCATCATTATTTATATGCTTTATTATTTATATGCTTTATAAAGTTCTTCCTGGCTGCGGAATGGTTCGCCTTCCACAAACTCCTTGCCGCCCTTGCCATCTACCACTCTGCCGTTCATCGTATCTCTCATACCATAGGAGATGGTGCGGAGCAGGTCTGCCTGCATATCCTCGTCATATACCGGGGTGAGAACCTCGATGCGGTTGATGAGATTTCTAGGCATCCAGTCGGCAGAACCGATGAAGTATCTTGGCTTGCCTCCGTTGGCAAAGATGAGGATACGGCTGTGCTCCAGATAGCGGTCGATGATGCCCACGCAGCGGATGTTGTCGCTGAGCTTAGCGATGCCTGGCACCAGCGAACAGTTGCCGCGGATCACGATGTCGATCTTCACGCCAGCCTTTGAAGCCTGATAGAGCTTGGTTACCATGTCGGTATCGGTGATGTGGTTGATCTTCATCTTCACCCAAGCCTCCTTGCCCTCGTTGGCATTCTTGATTTCTGTATCAAGCATGCGCAGGATGCGGCTCTTCATGGAGTTTGGAGAGACGAGAAGCTCGTTGAAGCGGAATGGTGAGAATGGACGGTCGATGAAATCGAATACCTTAGCCACCTCGTTTACCAGCTTAGTACGGGCTGTCATCATCAGATAGTCGGTATAGATCTTGGCATTGCCCTCGTGGAAGTTTCCGGTTCCCACACAGGCGATGTTGCCCTTCTTTGATTCGATATAGAGCAGCTTGGAGTGAATCTTCAGTCCTTCTACACCGAAGATTACGTTCACGCCCTCTTCCTGCATGCGCTTGCTCCATTTGATGTTGCTCTCCTCGTCGAAACGTGCCAGAAGCTCTACCACGGCTGTTACCTTCTTACCGTTGCGGGCAGCGGTAATGAGCGCCTTTACTACCTTTGAATCCTTTGCCAGACGATAGAGGGTGGTCTTGATTGCCTTCACCTCGGGTTTGATAGCTGCCTCACGGAGCACACGGATGTAGCCGTTGAAGCTATGGTAGGGTACATGGATAAAACGGTCTTTTTCACGAACCTGGTCGAGGATGCTCTCGTTGGAGAGGAACTCCGGTTTCATGATAGGAGCCCACTTCTCGTACTTCAGTTCCTTGTGTCCGCAATCTGGGAACGACATCAGATCCTTGTGGTTCTGGTATCTTCCGCCAGCCAGTGAAGCATCCAGTTCTTTGGTGTTCAATCGCTCACGGAGTTTCTTTTGGAGTTCCTTCGGCATCTCCTGATCGTAGATTACGCGTACGGCTTCACCCTTCTTACGGCTGTTTACACCCAGTGCAATCTTCTCCATGGTTCCGAAGTCGGCATCATTGTCCATCTCCATTTCGGCATCCTTGGTAAACTTGAAACTGAAAGCACGGTAGGTGCTCTCCTTGAAACCGAGGAATACCAGAGGTAGACAGTATCTGATTACATCGTCCAGATACATGATGTTGTCAAAACCCTCGCTTGCCGGCACCTTTACCCAGCGTCCGTAAACTCTATCTGGTACCTTTACTACGGCATATTTCTTCTTCTTGTCATCCTCAGCCTTTTCTACGGCAAGGTAAATGCGGTTGTCCTCCAGTGTGGAGAGGTCGTCTATCTCGTTGAGCCAGATAGGGTTGACAGAACCATTGAGCTTGTCGTAGAAGAACTGCGTAAGGAATTCCTTCTGCTCGTCGTTGAGCTGGTCTTCGTTGAGCAGGCGAACCTTGTGTACTTCAAGCTCTCGGAAAACCGTATCCACCGCCTCAGTGTATTCTTTCGAATAAGATTCATTGAGTTTATTAATTGTTTTAAGTGATTTCTTAATCTGCTGTTCGGTATCCTTGTCGAGCTTCTGGTTGAGCATGCGGTTGAGTGATGCCACGCGGACACGGAAGAACTCGTCAAGGTTATTGGAATAAATACCGAGAAAAGAGAGACGCTCCAACAATGGGACGTACTCTTTCTCTGCTTCCTGGAGAATGCGATGGTTGAAGTACATCCAACTGATATCGCGTTCTACGTATGCCTTTTTGAGTAATTCTTCTTTGGTCATAGTCGTTTGCTAATTATAGAGTTATTTAACTTTCTAATGTCTTTCCATACGCCCTGGGCTAGGGGCTTTTGGGCTTGCAGTCCGTTCTTGAACCACATTCGAAAGTTTGTGGGTTATTTTATTTTTGTAGACTCTTTCTTATTCTTTTTTTCAACTTTCTTTTCTGGAGCAGCTTCCTTCTTCTCTAAGTCAGCTTTCTTTTCAGAAGTCTTTTCTTTCTTCTCTGCGTTAGCTTTCTTTTCAGAAACTTTCTCGTCCTTCTTGTTCTTAGAAGGTTCTTTAGAGTCTTTGCCTGGTACTTCCAGAACGAGGAAATCTGTATCTCCGTCGATAAAATGAAGCTCTTTACGGAAGAACTTGCTGCTGCCTGCTGGAACGATGATGTCGTGCAACTGGTCGCAGTCATCGAAAGTATGACGGCTCAACTTTTCTGGAGTTCCTGCGAAAGTAATCTTCTTCAGTTTGTCGCATTCAGCGAAAGCGTATGCTTTGATAGCTTTTACGCTGGCTGGTATATAAATGTTATCCAATTCATCACAATCATAGAATGCATCATGTTCAATCTCCTTCACCGTACTAGGGATGATGACATGAGCCAATTGTTTCTTGCCACGGAAAGCCATCTCTCCGATAATCTCTACTCCCTCAGGAATCGTAAAACTGGCATCATGGTTCATGTAGTAAACCAAGCGCTTCTTGTCGGCGGTATAGACTGCCCCGCCGTCAAACTCAAAATTATCGCTGTCAATCTTCTGTAAGGCGAGGTTGAGAACCAAGTTTTCAAACTTACCGTCTTTCTTGGACTTCTTCTTGAGAATCTCCAAAATCGCTTTTTTATTTTCCTTCATATAATCATATATGTTAATTGTATTTCTTTTCGGTTGCAAAGGTACGGCGATATTTTTAAACTAGAGCGAAAAGATGGTTACATGTTTATGACAATGATGTTACATCGATATTACGGGCGTTACAATCATATTACACGCTTTGTAAACAGGCAATGTAACACTTTTTTAATACTTATGTTTTGTGAAAGAAATATTTTATCCTTATCTTTGCAGCCGAAAAGAAATAGAAAGGCATCTTGTAGGATTTCAATTCATAACGGGATTGCTTTCTTGTTGGTAACAATCAATTATGCTATATATAATAAGGTAAAAATGAAGAAGAAAACGTATCTGTTGATGGCGCTCGCTATGGTGTCGATGGGAATGAATGCCCAAAACTCAGAAAAGAGTTCTCTTGGAAACAATGTGCCTGAATTCGTCAAGACAATGAAGATAGGTGGAACCATCCGTTCTAAGTATGAATACCAAACCGAGGAAGGGGAGGGACGATTTGAGGTACGTACGGCCCGTATCAATGTAGCAGGAAATGTAACAAAGGAGGTTAGTTATAAGGCTGAGATTGATCTCTGCGACGAGGGTAAGATCAAGATGCTCGACGCTTATACCCGTATCAAGCCTTGGAAGACACTGCAGTTTACCATCGGTCAGGAACGCGTGCCATTCACTATTGATGCTCACCGTTCTCCTCATCAGCAGTACTTCGCCAACCGCTCGTTTATCGCCAAGCAGGTGGGCAACGTGCGTGACGTGGGTGCTGAAATCGGATACACCTGGAATGTAGGTTTCCCAATCGTGGTGAATGCCGGTATCTTCAATGGTTCGGGCTTGACCAACCAGAAGGATTACTGGACCAAGGGTGTCAACTATTCTGCCAAGGCTCAGTTCCTCTTCCCGAATGTCAACCTGGTGTTGAGTACCCAGAAGATCAAGCCATCTGATGTTACGGTAACGATGTATGATGGCGGTATCACCTTCCACAAGGGAGGTTTCATTGCTGAGGCTGAGTATCTTTACAAGCATTACAGTAAGGATGCTTTCCACGATGTTCATGCATTCGATGGTTTCATATGCTATGATATTCCGGTGGCTAATCCTAAAAGCCTCATCAGGAAGGTTTCTCCATTGGCAAGATATGATTTCATGAGCGACCACAGCGATGGTACTCGATATGGCGGTTCTGATACTGAGCTTGGTGCCTTGAAGATAAACGATTACAAACGCCATCGTGTAACTGGCGGAGTAACCCTGAGCCTTGCCAAGCCATTCATCTCGGATATCCGTATCAACTACGAGAAATATTTCTATCGTAAAGGTGGTATAGCTAAAGTTTCAGAAAAAGATAAGATTGTTGTGGAGTTCATGACAAAGTTCTAATTTTTTTAGGCACGGATTACACGGATTACACGGATTTTTTTGACTTGCGCAACTTAAAAAACTCATAGCGCAAGCCTCCGTGTAATCCGTGTAATCCGTGCCTAAAAGTTACAGCATTCCCTTTGAACTAGGAAGCTCGAAGTGGTAGATGTCTCTCTTTACCGCCATTTTCAGCGAACGGGCAAGTGCCTTGAAGATGCCTTCTATCTTATGATGCTCGTTCTCGCCCTCAGCCTTGATGTTGAGGTTCATTTTTGCCGCATCACTCAGACTCTTGAAGAAATGCTTGAACATCTCGGTTGGCATTTCGCCCACCTTCTCTCTGTGGAACTCGGCATCCCAGATCAGCCATGGACGGCCACCGAAATCCAATGCTACCTGACAGAGACAGTCGTCCATCGGAAGACTATAGCCGTATCTTTCTATTCCGCGCTTATCACCTAAAGCCTGCAGCAGGCATTCGCCCAGTGCAATACCCGTATCCTCAATGGTATGATGCTCATCCACATAGAGGTCGCCCTTGGTGTGGATGGTGAGGTCCATCATGCCGTGCTTGCCTATCTGTTCCAGCATGTGGTCGAAGAAACCGAGACCGGTAGAGATGTCGCATTTTCCTGAACCATCGAGATTTACCTTGATGTAGATATCCGTTTCCTTGGTGGTGCGCTTCACCTCTGCGATGCGGTCGCCGGCAAAGAGAATCTCGGCAATCTTATCCCAGTCCATGCCGTCTTTTCCGAGAATCAGACTCTTGCAACCCAGGTTTTCTGCAAGCTGGGCATCGGTTTCACGGTCGCCGATTACATAACTGTTTGCCATATCGTAGGCAGGATTATCGATGTATTCGGTCAGCATGCCTGTTCCTGGCTTGTGCATCGGCGAGTTATCTTCAGGGAAGTGGCGGTCGATGTACTGCTTGGCAAAGTGGATGCCCTCGCTCTCCAGGGTCTGGATGATGAAGTTGTGTACTGGCCAGAAGGTGTTCTCCGGGAAAGAGTCGGTGCCCAGTCCGTCCTGGTTGCTCACCATCACCAGTTCGTAGTCGGTGTGCTGGGCAATGAAGGCGAGGTTGCGGAACACGCCCTTGGTGAATACCAGTTTCTCGAAGCTGTCAATCTGTTCGTCCTCTGGTTCCTGAATCAGAGTTCCATCGCGGTCGATGAAGAGTAATCTTGTCTGTTTCATGTCTCTTATATATGTTAATTATGTTAATACGATTAATATTTTTCAATTTCTGCGGTTGCCATCTTCTGGCTTTCCTTCATTCTCTTCTTCTCTTCGTCTTGCACCTTGTAAGAGCCGAATTGATAGGCAAGTGAAATGCCAAGCCAGCTCAGGGCATAGATGATGAGCAGGAAGGTGATGGTGAACACCAGGAAGAGGAGTGGGGTGAAATAACCCGGCACACCGAGCGGGTCGCCATCAAGTGCACCGAGCTGTGAATAGAACTGTGCGATGATGAGGATGATGGAAGGCAGGGCTGCGATAAAGGTAGCGATGCCTACGATAATCATGCCGAGAAAACTGGTCAGAAAGAAACCTCCAAAGTGGCGGAGAATGCGGAGGAGGGATTTTCTTATCTTGCGCTTTTCGCCCTTAGGACACAGTTGCTTTCTTGGCAGGAGATGCCAGAATGATACGATAGCCATTACGATAGTGGCTCCGTAAATGATGGTTTGCAGGATGAACGAAGCCATCGGATTTACGGCTCCCCAATCGTGAAGCGGTTTGTTGGGGAGGAGGAAATAGAGTACGATAGCCAGCAATACAGCAAATGGAACATGGGTAGTCCATGTCTGTTTTACAAGTAATCTGAAGTCACTTGTTATGGTATCGTATGATGCTCTCATGCAGGAAGTTATACTTCTGTGCTTAAATAATTCATTTACTTCCATAACTATCTTGTTTTAATTTCTAATTATCGCTTTTGTTTTTTTACTCTTTTACTTTTTACTCTTTAAAAGTTTTTTTACCTTTTTACCCTTTTACTTTTTTACCTTTAAAAGTTTCTTCTGAATTCTGAGCAGGTAATGGCGGTAGCGATAGCCACATTCAGACTGTCGGCTGTAGCTCTACCTTCCGGAAAGTTAGGGATGAGCAGCTTGTGGTTCACCTTCTTTGCCAGGTCTGGCGAGATGCCTTTTCCTTCGTTTCCCATCACGATAAGTCCTCGGTTTTCGAGCTTTTGCTGATAGATATTGTCGCCGTCGAGCAGGGTGCCGTAAACAGGAACATCAGCAGGAAGTGATTCTACCAGTCCCAGCAGGTCGCCATATTCAACCTTCACTCTTGCTATGCTGCCCATCGTAGCCTGAACCACCTTCGGATTGTATACGTCGGCAGTATCCTGACTGCAGTAGATATGGGTGATGCCAAACCAGTCGGCGATACGGATGATGGTGCCCAGGTTGCCCGGGTCCTGAACGCCGTCGAGCGCCAGACTCAGTTCGCTGGTATTAATAGAGTAATCTCCTGATGTTGCCTGTCTGAATACGGCAAGTACCTGTTGCGGATGCTGCAGGAAACTCACCTTCTTCAGTTCTTCATCAGTAACTTCTATCACTTCGGTTTCAGCCCCGAAGTGTTTGCCCCGGAGCCATTCGCCGGTAGCCACAATCAGGTCGGCAGGTTGCAGAGCGAGCAGATCGTCTACCACCTTGAAACCTTCTGCCACGAACTTTCCTTCTTTATTTCTATTCTTCTTCAGTTCGAGCGAACGTATGTACTTTATTTTATTCTTGCTAATCATTTATTTTTTGTCTATATGTGTGCAAAGGTAACATAAAATATAGACATTTCAAAATAAAAAGTGCTAAATATTTTGTATTTAATTTGTTTTGCATTATCTTTGCATATCAAAAACGATAGATATTTTGAAAATACAGAAGATTTCATTACTTGCCTTGCCGCTGCTCATAGCATCTTGTTCTTCAAGCAAAATGGTGCCGGAAGGGGAGTATATATTAAATAAGGTGGAAGTGAAGAGCGACTCGGCAGGGTATAATGCCGGGGCGCTCAAGCAGTATGTGCGCCAGAAAGAGAAGCCGAAACTCTTCTCGCTCTTCAAGAATCCTTTCAGCAAGAAGCCTGTCATCTACGATACTTTGCAGGCGCGGCTCTCCTGTCAGGATCTGCTTACTGCCATGCAGAACCAGGGCTTCATGCATGCCGGGGTGTCGCTCTATACCACCAAGAAAGGAAAGAAACTGGATGCTACCTATCTGTTGCATCCCGGAGAACCTTTTGTGATAGGTAAGGTGAAATATGAGGTGGAAGATGAACATATTCAGCAACTTCTGCATCTCGATAATCCCGATAATCAGCAGATTAAGCCGGGTATGAGATTTACGGTAGAAACATTGGATAATGAACGCAGGCGTATCTCCAGCCTTCTGACCAATGATGGCTATTTCCGCTTTCATAAAGATTTTATCCAGTTTTCTGCCGATACGATTGCGGGACAGAAGGATATCGCCCTGACGCTCCACCTGATGAAGTATAAGGCAAACAGTAATGCTCCTGAGGTTGATCATCCCAGATATGAAATCAGAAACATCAACTATCTGAGTAATGACAGCGACCGAATCCATCTGCGCCATCAGGTTTTGCTCAATGCTACTGCCCTCAGAGAAGGCCGTCCCTACAGTGCCGCTGCCTTGCAGCGCACCTATAACAACTTTGCCCGTCTGCAGGCGGTGAAGTATACCAACATCAGTTTCTCTGAAGTTCCTGACAGCAACCAGGTTACGGAGAACGGAATGGAGAGGGACAGCATCAGCCGGCAGATGGATTGCAATATCCAGATCAGTACCAACAAGCCTTCTACCATCGCCTTCCAGCCGGAGGGAACCAATACGGCGGGCGATTTGGGAGCTGCTGCATCGCTCACTTATACCAACCGAAATCTCTTCAGAGGTAGTGAGCAGCTGAGCATCGAACTTCGTGGAGCCTACGAGGCTATTACCGGTCTGGAGGGGTATCAGGATCAGAACTATACAGAATATTCGGTTGAAGGCAAACTGGTTTTCCCTCGTTTCTTGGCGCCTTTCCTTTCAAGAAATTTCAGAAGAAGACAGACGGCAAACAGCGAGTTGTCGGCAAGTTGGAATCTTCAGAACCGTCCGGAGTTTCATCGCCGCGTATTCTCTACTGCCTGGCGTTATCGCTGGACAGAACCGCGTCATCACCTGGCTTGGCGTTTCGACCTGCTCGATCTCAACTATGTGTATATGCCATGGATATCCGAGACTTTCAAGAGAGACTATCTTGATAATGCAGAAAACAGAAATGCCATCCTCCGCTACAATTACGAAGACCTGTTTGTCATGAAGATGGGTTTCGGTTTGAGTTATAGCGATGGGGTAGATGCAGTGCGAGTGAATGTAGAGAGTTCGGGCAATCTGCTGAGTGGTGTTTCCAAGGCATTCGGTTTCAAGGTGAACAGCCAGGGGCAGCGTACATTATTTAATATAGCTTATGCCCAATATGCCAAGTTTGATGTAGATTATACCCATCTGATGCAGTTTGATAAGCGCAATGCTCTGGCGCTGCATGCGGGTATCGGTGTGGCTTATCCTTACGGCAACAGTACGGTGTTGCCTTTCGAAAAGCGTTATTTCTCGGGTGGTGCCAACTCGGTAAGAGGTTGGGGCGTAAGAGAATTAGGTCCGGGCAAGTTTAAGGGAACTGACGGCAGAATAGATTTCATCAACCAGACGGGTGATGTGAAGCTCGACTTGAATGCCGAATACCGCACTTCGCTCTTCTGGAAGTTTGAGGGTGCAGCGTTTATCGATGCCGGTAATATCTGGACACTTCGCAATTATCAGGATCAGCCTGGCGGCCAGTTCAAGATAGATGAATTCTACAAACAGATAGCTGTAGCCTATGGCTTAGGTCTCAGGTTGAATTTCGATTACTTCATTCTCCGTCTGGATATGGGTATGAAGGCAATCAATCCAGCCTACGGAACGAAGGAAGAGCATTGGGCGATTATCCACCCGAAACTAGACCGCGATTTCGCCTTCCATTTCGCAGTAGGTTTGCCGTTCTAAATGCAGCTAATAGTTTATAGTTAATAGTTTATAGCCAGGAGTTTCTGTAGGGCATCTTTTTTGATTATGATGCCCCTCAGAAACTCCTTACTTTTTTCAAGGCAATTTATCCAACTTAATCTTCCAGAGTCCCTTTTCCATACACATCGGCAGTTGGAAATCGGCCTGTTCTATGAGCTGCGGATCCTGCCCGATGCTGTCCATCTGCAGAAAATTATGAACCGTAAGGGTAACGATGGCACTTGTTTCATCGTCACCGAAATCAATATCCGTAATCTCGATGCTGGCATCCTCCGGTTTCTGGCGCAGCAGTTCCACGTCGGTCTCGTTCACATTACTTGCAGCATAGCGCAGCCAGCGCTCCGATTCCTGGGTGCAATACTTCACGGCTTTCGGGAAATGCCAGTTGAAATAATAGTTGGCAAACGAATCAACATCAGCCTTCAGCTGGTCCTCGCTGCCTTCGTGAGGTTCACATCCCGAAAGGCTGAATATACTTGCGGTCATGCATGCCACAGCTATGCATAAACCTATCATCGACTTCTTTATCATGATTCTCAAATCTTAAAAATTCTATTTTTTTGCGATATTTCGGCACAAAGATAGTAAAAAACTTTGTAATAAGAATCTTTTTTGCTAACTTTGCATGGAAAATAACAATTAAAATGCTGAAATTTATATCCTTTGGCAGTGGAAGTAGTGGCAATTGCTATTATCTTTACACTGATACGGATTCGATACTGATAGACGTAGGAGTAGGAATAAGAATATTGAAAAAGCATTTCCATAACTATGGACTTCGCTTCGAGGATGTGCATCACGTCCTCATCACCCATGACCACGCCGACCATGTAAAGTCGGTGGGGAGTCTGAGTACTGACTATCATCTACCGGTATATACGACCCGTAAAGTACATCAAGGCATCGAGCGCAACTATTGTGTTCGAAAGAAGATAGAGCCTAACCATGCTCGTGTGATAGAGAAGAACGTAACTTTCACACTGGGCGAGTTTAAGATTACTCCGTTCGGCGTACCCCATGACAGTACCGACAATGTTGGCTATTTCGTGGAGTGCGGAGGTGTGAACTTCTGCCTCATCACCGATGTGGGGCATATTACCGAAGAGATGCACGACTTTATCGGCCGTGCCAACTATCTTGTGCTCGAGGCGAACCATAGTGTAGAGATGCTTCAGCAGGGTCATTATCCCCAGTATCTGAAGGATCGCATTCTGGGAGATAACGGTCATCTGAGCAACGACGATTGTGGCGAGGCTCTTGCCAATTATGCTACACCGGAGCTTCATCACGTCTGGCTCTGTCATCTCAGCGAGGAGAACAACCATCCTGAGCTGGCACGCAAAACCGTGGAGCAGATCCTGCGCAGCAAAGGCATCATAGCCGGCAAGGATTTCCAGCTGGAAGTATTGAAGCGCAAGACGCCGAGCGAAATCTATAACCTGGTGTAGGGCAGGTGTTCAATTAAAAAAAAGGTAGAGGGTGTGTCATAAGCCACGCCCCATACGCCCTGAAAGGGCAGAAGCCCCTAGCCCAGGGCAGCGCCCTGGGTAATTACGGACACAAACTTGTCGCCCTGTAAGGGCAAAAGCTTTAAAATACAGGACAATATACAAAGCTTTTGCCCTTACAGGGCGTCTCATTGATTGCTATATTATACCCAGGGCGCTGCCCTGGGCTAAGAGCTTTTGGGCTTTCAGCCCGTCCTCGGCTGCCATTATTTAGGCTTAAGCCACACCCTCATTTCATGAATACGAAATAAACGGCTGCAATCAGGCAGCAGAAGGCTGCGAAATGATTCCAGTGCAATCCCTGTCCCTGAAAGAGGATATTGGCGATGATGGCGAAGACGATAAGCGATACGCATTCCTGTATCACCTTGAGCTGGACCAGATTAAACGGTCCGCCATTATCCACGAAACCGATGCGGTTGGCTGGTACCTGACAGCAATATTCGAAGAAGGCGATAGCCCAACTGAAGGCGATGACACCGATAAGAGGCCAGTTGCTGCTCACGCCCGTTTGTTGCAACTTGAGGTGTCCGTACCAAGCTAGCGTCATGAAGATGTTGCTCAGCACCAATAATAATATAGTATACAATCCGTTCATAATCTTATCTTTTTTGCGGGTGCAAAGGTAATATATTTTTTTAAACCCTCCAAATTTCAGGGAAGTTTCATTTCGTTTTTGTTTTGATATGGCTGTTTTTGGCAGATAAATCTCCGATGTTCTGACATTTATCTCTGAAAGATAAGTGTGCTGTTTGCGTATGGCCAGTAGGCTGTTTGGGGCGAACAGCCTACTGGCGGAATAGGGAACAGTCGGCTGTTCCTATGAGATAGTCATCTCTGACAGGGAGTCCAGATTTCCCAATCCTATCAATATGATTTATGTTTAGCATTCTGCAAAAATCTCTTCACTCTTCACCTTTCCTCCCAAATCCCCTGTGTTTATCGGCATTTCGGGAGGTGAAGAGTCATCAGCAACTCTTCACCCACTCTTCACCACTCTTCACCCTCGCCAACCTCCCTGTTTATTCGGGGTAGGGTGAAGAGTTTTATCTTGATTACAAAGACTCATCCACTTCTTTCCAATCTATCAATCCTTTGCCTGTTTCATCGAGTTCCACTGCCAGGGCGATGACCTTGCGCTTGTCGGCCTTGAATGGGTCGGTGTAACTCTTTTCCTTTATCTGGCTCTCGGCAGCAGAAATGCCGCCATTGTTCGATAGCTTCAGCTCCAGGACGTAGATGAAGGATGGAACCTCTACAATCATATCAATCCTGCCAGTGGCCAGCATCCTTTCTACTTCCACCCTAAAGCCCAAGGCCCTGAATATCGTGCTCATTATCAGTCGGTAACGCTCCTCCATATCCATGCTCGCCATTTTCTTGTTGCTGTATGGAACATCGGCGATAAGAGCCTTTAATGCCTTCTTGGCTTCAGCGGCATTGCCGTCCTGCATCATTTTTCTGAGGAAGCTCTGCGCAGAAACCACTTCCGAATTTGACTTCATGGTCAAGGCAGGAACCACTACCCGGTATAATGCCTTGCGAACCTCAAAGTTAGGGAAGCCCAGGATGTAAACGCCATCGTCGTACCCCTTGATAGTGAGATACCCCGACTGGTAAAGGAAGAGCTCGGCTCCGCCATTCACCACATCCGATGTCTCCAGGGTATCGCTCTCGATGAAGCAATGGTCAAAGTATTCCATCTTCATCTCCATATTATCCACGAACTTTGGCAATAGGGAAGTGGCACCTGATGAAGCCCAGTAATTTCTTAATTCCCTATCCGCTAGGGCGTTGATGAGGCTGAATGGATTGAAAATATCTACCATGTTTCTGTGGCAGAAATGATATCCGTCGTAATAAGCCGTGAGCTGCTTCAGAGTCTCCTCTGGAGTCCATCCATTTTCTTCTCCCATTGCCTCAATCTCCGGTATGAAGTTTTCGGCAGCTTCCTGCTTTGAAATACCGCAGATGGTGGCGTAGGGTGCATCAAAACTGATGTTGCTCAGGTTGTTGAGCACGGAGAAGAGGGAGATTTGTGTGAACTTGGTGATGCCCGTGATGAAGACGAAACGCTCGTGTTCGTCTTCTTTTTTCAAGACGGCAAACACGGACTTGTAGATGGCTGTGCAGGCATCATGCTGAGGAGTCTTCCAGGAGTGCTGCAATGGAGAATCATACTCATCGATGAGGATAACCGCCTGTTTTCCGGTCTTTTGAAACATCGTTTCGATGATGTTCTGGAAACGTACGGCAAGGGAAACCTCCGGACGTACCGCAACTTCATACTTCTGTTCGAGTTTATAGAAGGCATCGTCGAGATAGGAGTTGAGTTCTTCGGGGGTAGCTCCTCCGCAACTCATGTCGAGTCGAATTACGGGATAGCAGGTCCAGTCTTTCTCTAGCTTCATCACCTTCAATCCTTCGAAGAGTTCCTTTTTCCCCTCGAAGTAAGCCTGGAGTGTATCCACGAGAATGGACTTACCGAAGCGGCGTGGGCGGCTTAGGTAATTATACGTTTTATTTCTGTTGGCAAGTTGCCAGATGATATCTGTCTTGTCAACATATAGGTATCCTTCCTTTCTAATTTTTTCAAAAGACTGGATACCTACGGGCAATCTTCTATCGTTCATTTCTGTCATAATCTAATCTCCTATGTTTTCAGAACAACTTTTGCGAGCTATCCTCTTTCCATAAATTCTTTCTGCAAAGATACGATGAATATTTTGATTTTGCAAGAAAAAATGGGGGATAATATAAAAAAAATGGCGAATCTTTTTGTTATCTCTGTTTTTTGCAGTATCTTTGCATTCGGATTGATTCGCCCTAGGGTGATGACGTCTGTTTTTGTGGGTTAAAATAATAGCGTTTGCTGTTTATTCGATAATAATGTTCCTGAAGTTTGGCCGCGGAAGAACATGTGCAACAGAATAAATAAGTAAGCGTCCGCTATAGCGTGGACGTAAAACTTATCTGTTGCATATAGGTTAGGCCAAACACCTTGGAACGTTGGATAAGTGGATCGTCCACGTTTCTGCGTTCTAATGAGGATGAGGCTGGTCTTGATGTGCATCATGGTTGGCTTTGTTGCTATGGATAAGGGTGTTTGGCTGTAGCTTTTATTTTCTGAATACTATCAAAAAGACTATTTTTGCAAAATCATTATGAAGGGTGATGCTCACAAGGGTAGAATAATATGTAGCAACTGCATAGCAAATGTGTCGCTAGGCAAATGTCAAGTGAAGATGTCTACGCTTTGTTATTGCAGGAAAAAGAACTTATAAACTTTTTAATTCAAGTTTGCTAGACATCCAAACTTGTTGTTGTAATTAATTATGAAGAGAAAATTACTTGCTTCTGCATTTGCAGTCATGGCTTTGGCTGCTAGTGCACAGATTTCTGAAGTAACTAAGGTGAAAGGCGATGGATTTGATTTCATCCCTAAAGGGCTTACTACTACAGGTGTTATTACTCCTTATTCAACTATCGGAGTTGAAAATAATAGTAGCAACCAAACACCTGAGTTTACTGTTTATGATGCATCTTTTAATGTGGAGAAAATTTTTCAGTATGCCCCTAGGGTATTCAAGAGCAATTTGGTACCAATGAAAGCATTAGCTGATTTCAAAACCAAGAAGGTTGTTAAGGAAGGTTATGAGAAAGTTTATTGGGACAAAGTTGATGGAGTATATGGTGATAATGGATTTGAAACTCCAATTACAACGATGGATGAATTTAAGGCTGCTGTTACCAAATTGATAGGCGATGGAGAACAGGTTTACTTCACTGATTATAAAGGCAATTTTGCTTATCATAATAAATATGATTGGCAAGAAACTTTTGGTAGTAATGATGGTATTTACGTAAGTGAGCGTTACTCTTATTATAACCCTTCCGACAATAAATTATATAATGTAGATGGTCTTACTAGGTTAGTTGAAGTTGATATGTCTAAATTGGCTTGGAAGGTAGATGATAGCCGTGAAGGTAGTGAGGTAACACAGAAAGAAAGAATCATGCAGACTGAGGTGTATGATTTTGATGCGAACTGCAATGAGGAAGCTTATGGATACCTTACTCAAAATGTGTTTAACAATGATGATAAATATGAGTTTCTTGTAGAATGTTATAGGCAAGTATCTCAGCCAGAAGCTAGCGCTAATAGTCTAATGATAAATGGTATTGAAAATGGAAAACTCGTTTTATGTCAGGATGTGCCTGACAAGTACTATGAGTCTTATATAGCCGTAAAGAATGAGGATGGAAAGGAATTGTTCACTATACCAAATTGTAATTATGGAAAGGATCTGTCTATCTATCGTATGAATGGAAAGATTTATATAGGAAATAGTGAATATTTAGGTAATGGAGAAACTCAATATGTCATCTACTTGCTTGACAATACAGGCACCGGTATTACTGAGTTAGCTCGCACAAATGTAGTGAAGTCAGCTAAGACTTTCAATATGGCTGGTATGAAAGTTGGCAAAAATGCTAAGGGAATTGTTATCCTGCAGGGTGGCAAGAAGTATTTTAACAAGTAGTTTTTTTGCGGAATGCTCAACTTGTTGGGCATTCCGCATAAATAAAAAGTCTAGTCTTAAGCATTATTTATAAGCCGTGCGTAAGTGTTCTGACTGCATTTCTTGCAACTTTTCATTGCTCAGTTTGCCAGATTCCCAAAGTTTATCTAATTCTTGCTGCAAACGCTCGTTCATGAACTTTATTTGTGTTGCCATAATTGTTAATTTTAAATATTTCATGTGCAAAGATACAGATATTTGCTAATACTCCAAAGATTTTAAGAAGAAAAAATAATACTTGGTCGTTTTTTATCCAAGTTGATTCGTATAATCTATTAATTTTCAGCGTTCTCTGCCATTTTCTATAAGTTTTTCTTGCGAATACCAATCTTTCTTCGTACTTTTGCACCAATAAGCAATGTAGAATTTAAAAGCGAAAGAAATATGGAGGAAAAGAAATATCATATCGATGAATCTAAGGTAGCAGGGGATAAGGTTTGTGAGCCATCGCCTGCTTATCGTTCGGCAGCATCAGCATCATCGGTATCTTGGGATGAGGCTTACGACACCGATTCCTATCCTATGGGGCGCTCGCTGGAGCAGGTGATGGAGCATTGCGCTGAAATAGACAAGCACTTGGATGACCCGAACTATGGTCATCCAGTAGATGATTTAATTGCAAGATTAGAACAGAAGATTGCGCAATGGAGATAAAGGCAGATGATTTGTTTGATAGCGAATTTGACAAATCTGTCGATTCTTGAAAAAGTATTTAGGTGAAGAGTGGGTGAAGAGCTTCTGAGAACTCTTCACCTCCGATAACCGCCCTGTTTATCGGTATTCCGGAGGGGTTGGTGAAGAGTGAAGAGTATTTGCCGTGTCAGTTATTCATTTAAACAAGGAGCAATATGATGGTACATCGAGATAAGATATTATGTTTTTTGGTTTTATTCTGCTGCTTTGCTCATACTCCTCTGCAAGCCCAGCAGCCACGCAAGAAGGTGGGGCTCGTGTTGGGTGGAGGTGGTGCCAAGGGTGCGGCTGAAGTAGGTGTGCTCAAGGTGCTGGAAGAGGCTGATATTCCTGTAGATTATATTGCCGGAACCAGTATCGGTGCCATCGTGGGCGGACTCTATGCCATCGGCTACGATGCTGCGGATATCGATAGCCTCTACCGTAACCAGAACTGGCTTTTCCTTTTGAGCGACCAGGTGAAACGTGAATCGGAGACTTTTCTTTCTAAAGAAGAAAGGGAGAAATATATCGTTCATATTCCTCTTTCCAAAGAGAGGAAGGTCTCGTTGCCAACCGGTTATGTGAAGGGGCAGAATATCTTTAACCTTTTCTCTAAACTTACCGTGGGGTATCATCAGGTGGATGATTTCTCTCATTTACCCATCCCTTTCCGTTGCGTGGCGGTAGATCTGGTAGAAGGCAAGGAGGTCGTGTTTTCATCGGGCTCATTGCCATTGGCGATGCGTGCCAGCATGTCGATACCGGGCGTGTTTGCTCCGGTAGAATGGAAAGGGAAGATGCTGGTGGATGGCGGCGCCTTGAACAATCTGCCGGTTGATGTGGCAAAGGAAATGGGAGCGGATGTGATTATCTGTGTAGATTTGAGTACCGGTTGGAAGAAGAAGGAAGAGCTGAAATCGGCTTCTTCTGTTGTAGAACAGCTCATAAGTATGATGGGGCAGAACAAATACCGGAAGAATATGGCTGAAGCCGATCTTTATATCAATCCTTCTCTGAAAGGTTATTCGGCAGCCAGTTTCCAATCTGAAGCCATTGATACCATGATACAGCGGGGAGAACAGGCTGCCCGTCAGAAATGGGATGAGCTGATGGCTCTGAGAAAGTATATCTATGCTGATGCTTGTGATTCTGTTGCCTCTGATGATACATTACAGGATAAACGCCTCAAACTGCCGAAACCTTCTCAGACGGAAGCTTATCATATAGGAAGCATCCGGATAGAAGGCATCAGCGGAGAGGAGGAAAAGTGGATTAGAAAGAAAATTGCTTTAAGGGAGAATTCGGAAGTCAGTCCTGAGGAGATAGATGGCACACTTGCTATGCTCAGGGGACTGAATATCTTTTCGCGTGTAGAATACAGACAGTCTAACGAGGAACCTTATGACCTGGTATTCATGCTGGAACCCAACGAATCCAGAAGAATCAGTGTAGGTGCACGTTTTGATACGCAGGATTTGGCGAGCGTCATAGCTCAGATATCCAACAACCAGCAGTTTTCTACCCGTCATCACTATGCCTTTACAGGACGCATTTCCCGTAATCCATATCTGGAAATGAAATATGCCTATGGCAACCTTTTCGGAGCGAAAATAGGCATTTCCTATCGTATGGCTCATTATGATTTCGACCTTTATGCGGACAAGCATAAGTTGGATGCCCTAGAGTTTCTTTCGCATTCTTTCGCTGGATTCTATACCCGCGATATCGGTAATTTTAGATTGAAATCGGGAGTGCAGTTTGATTATTATCATTATCATTCTGATATGTTCGAACGCGACGGAAGCATCCAGACACGTTCGTCAGACCATTTTCTGAACTACTTTGCATCTGTTGTGATGGATACTTACGACCGCCGCTATTTCCCGACCCGTGGCAGCCGCATTCAGGTTCAGGGCATTCTGCATACGGATGACGGAATACATTATGCTGATGGTAATCCTTTCGGCGAAGCTGCTTTTCAAGGAGAATGTGCCGTACGTCTCAATTCCAGATTCTATCTGCTTCCTAAGCTCAAGAGCCGCTTCTTGTTTGGCAGTTCCGTACCTGCCATTTATCAGAATTATGCAGGTGGAGTAGCTGACGGTTACTATCTGCCTTGGCAAGTGGCATGGGAGAGTGCGCAGCATGTCCATCTGCTGGAGCGCAATGTGGTGACAGGTCAGCTTGGTTTCCGCTATCGGGTGAAAGGAAAGTTCTATCTTACCGCTCTGGGAGAGTATGGCAAGGAAGCCCGCAAGTTTTCCCATATTCTCATCGGTGATGATTTGTGGGGAGGAGCCTTGAAAGCATCCTATGATTTCGTATTGGGTCCGGTAAGCATTCAGGCTAATTATTCTAGCTTGGGTAAGAATGTAGGATTCTATATCAATGCAGGATTCTTGTTCTGATTTCCTTATCTGCATCATGTAAACCAGAACCTGCATGTTTATATGTGTCATGGCGGTTCGCACAAAACTCGCATCTTGTCGTTCCCAGAGCCTACAAGACAGGAAATCATCAGTCTGATAGGTGGTTGGCTGAAGGAATAATGCTTCCATGAACCAACCATGATGGATAAAATGAAAGTTTTTATCAAAAAATATCCATAAAAATTTGGTGGTTTCAGAAAAATGTATTACCTTTGCACTCGCTTTTGAAAACAAAGCTTTTTGCAGAGGCACCCTTAGCTCAGTTGGTAGAGCAACTGACTCTTAATCAGTGGGTCTAGGGTTCGAATCCCTAAGGGTGTACAAAAAACTCCGAAGAATCAATCTTGGTTCTTCGGAGTTTTTTTTGTACTAATGATTACCATTATACGATAGAGGCGATTTTGTAATTTTGCGCCATTAATCGTTGTATTGTGCAAATACTGGCAATTATAGGAAATATTCGCCAACTGCCACAATGAAAATTCGCCAACTGCCACAATGAATTTGGGTCAACTGCCACAACGAATTTGGGTCAACTGCCACAATGAAATTGGGTCAACTGCCACAATAGAATAGAAAAGCAACAAAGTTTAACCATTTTATTTGCTTGATATTTGTTTCTTGAATAGAGACAGAGGTGCCTCTATCATATATTAATAAACTTCATAAATACACAATCGTTATGTCAAGAAACAAGAAAACATCAGAGTCTTTATTCCAGTTCATGAACCTCCTCATCGCCCTGTTGCTGAAGAACGGGCAATACCGCACCTCGCTGCATTACAAGGCAACCCTCAACAGCTTTAAGCGATACCGTGACAACAAGGATATTGCCCTAAAAGAGATAGATGCAGAAGTGATGCGCTCGTATGAGGCGTACCTGCATCATACGGCGGAGGTATGCAAAAACACCAGCTCCTTCTATCTCCGCATCCTCCGTGCCACCTACAACAAAGCTGTGGCAAAGGGACTGACGCCACAGCAGCATCCCTTCTCGGATGTCTATACCGGTATTGCCCAAACTCGCAAGAGAGCCATATCTACAGAGAATGTCAGCCAGATCAAGAGTCTGCAATCTGTCAAGGATCTCAATCCCAAGGAAGAGATGGCAAGAGATACATTCCTGATGAGTTTCTATCTGCGTGGTATCTCTTTCATCGACCTGGCTCATCTCCGCAAATCTGACCTCAAGGACGGTTATCTTCATTATACAAGAAGAAAGACAGGACAGCGTCTCACCATCCGATGGGAGAAGGAGATGCAGGAGTTGTTGGAAAAGTATCAGGCGCAGACCGCCTCCTCATCTTATCTCTTTCCTTTCCTTGTTGATGATGGAAACAAAAGACAGGATAAAACTATTGACAAAAAGCAGGATGAGGCACGCCTATATCACAATGCGGAAGCGCGTATCTCCTACCACCTCAGAAAGCTTGGAGCTACGATAGGCATCAAGGGCAAGCTCACCCTCTATGTTGCCCGCCATTCCTGGGCAACGACGGCAAGAGATAATCATATCTCTATCTCTGTCATCAGCGAGGCATTGGGACATCATTCCGAAACCACCACACAAATCTATCTCCGTTCCATCAAAAGCTCAGAAGTAGATGATGCCAACGCCAAGATACTGGCAGCCCTATAAGCCACAAAAAAGAATAAAAAGAGGGATTATGTAAAATGAACCAAAATGAACCAATTTTTCTGAATCTTTATATAAGAGACACAGAAATGCCGAAAACATTCGTTCAATCAACGACTTAGGAAATTATGTACGAAAAGAAGCGTAAAAAAATGTTGATTTTCGTAGAACGATATTAATTTTTTAACACCCATAATTTGCTTGTTTCCAATAATTTTCGTAATTTTGCGGTAAGATTCTGTGTCTCTTATATAGAGATTCAGAAGAACGGGAGTGATTGAGGGAAGGATTTTGAGGACAAAGGAATCGGACAGCTAATCATTCCAAGGGTTGCAGACTATCATGCTCTTGGATCAGGAGTACGTCTGTGATTAGAGGTTTCCGTTATTGGAAATAGACTAACCAACCCTTTCTTGCCAAGTGTTTTGAAACATGATTTCACGACACGGGGGAATGAGAAGTACACCCTGATCAAAATAAAAAAAATAAACAATGATACAACCAGACAACGAGGAGAGTTGGTACGCATTCAAGATATTTTTTGGGAAAGGAAAGCCTATCAAGGCATATTTCGTTGCCAAAGGAATAGAGCATATTTATGATGTGAAACAAGAATATTGGGACAAGAATAAGAAAAAGAGTCTGTTGAAGGAAGTTCCTATTATGCCATCTCTCATTCTTTTCCGTACTACGAGAACAGAAGCCGAAGAGATTGAACGCAATTTTCTCAATAAAGTGATGCTCTATCGTAGCAAAAATTCTGAGAACTTGAAAGAACCTTCTAAAATTTCAGAACGTGAAGTGAAAATCTTCAATATTGTAGCAACTTCTGGTGTTGAAGGACTGGATTTTTACGATGAGTATAATCCCAAGTTTACCAAAGGCGACAAGTTCCGAGTCATTGAAGGTCCTTTGAAAGGAGCGGAAGGCTATGTCGTCCGTATCAAAAAAGATCATAAACTTTATGTGAGTATCAAGGGGTTGTGTGCTGTTACGACAGGATATATTCCTAAAGCATACTTGCAAAAAATCGAATAGAGTATATGAAAATGTCAGATATTAAGCAAGTGGTACTGACGAGGAAAAGTACCTCGCCAGTAACAGAGTATTAATCGAGATGATGATGAGCAGCCCAGCTGCCCGCATCCAGACACGGACACTCTTTGGGAGTAGTCCCCGGCAAATCCCGATGCCCCACAATCTTCGCTTTCGGAAAGAGAATCTTCAGATTCCTGAAAAGGTCAATGAGTCTCGTTTCCTGCTCAGTGGTCATGGTGTTGCAAGGCTTGCCTTGCTCATCGAGCCCTCCCTCATAGCAGATGCCGATAGAGCATCTATTATAAGGTCTGGCATGAGCACCAACCTCCAACAGCATCCGGTGCTGCGTCATCGTTCCATCCTTACGGATGTAGAAGTGGTAGCCGATGTCATAAAACCCACGAGCCTTATGGTCGCGTCGCAGCTGTTCTACACTATAGTCCAGATTGCATCGGCTAGCCGAGCAATGCAAAACCAGATATTTAATGTCGTTAGCCGACATATATTGACTTTGTCTCATAATTCATAATTCATAATTCATAATTCAACATTCAACATTCAACACTTAACATTTAACATTGCTATAAGGCATTTGCGCACGAGCTTACTCCCAGTGCAGTAAGAGCTGCAATCAAAGCTTGAACAGCAGCATTCAAAATTGAAACCCAAGAAATCTTCTTGGAACCATCATTAAAATTCTTCATAATCAGAAATGTGTTTAAAAGTGAAACATAAGTTTGAAGGGGTGACCACACCCTGCACTATGCAGGATGCAGTCACAGGGAGAATCCTACTCCAGGCCATCACCGCCACCGTCGGTGCCAGAGTCGGTACTGCTTCCACCGCCAGGGTTTGGTGTATCACCACCATCACCCGATGGCTTGTTGTCACTATTGTCGTCCTTGGTAGGCTTCTTCTTCGCAGCCTTCAGGTCAACGGTAGTCTCGTTCGCCTTTTCAGCCTTGAGCAAGGCAGCTTGACCAGCACGGCTTGCCACGAGTTTGAACTCAGCTTTATCAACAAGGTTCTCAAAGTCCACACCAGGGTTAAACTTGATGTTCACCGACTTGATGTTTTCCTCGGTAAACTTCTCCAGCGACTCCGCACCCTCACAGTTGATGGAGATGCTAAAGACACCAAACTCACCGAGCTTAATCTTGTTACCGTTGAGCAGTTGTTCTACAATGCAGTCGCACATGTCCGACAGGATGGCTTTCACCATACCGCGGCTGTAGCCAGCGTTATGTGATGCAATGTGCTTGCAAAACTTGTTCAAGTCCCAGATTTCACGAACTTGGTTCTTGGCATAAGCCTTTTGAGGCTCCTCTGGTTTGATAGGATTACCCATCATGTAAATAGAATACTCAATCATAATCGATTCCTTTCTTTTAAATTGTTAATACTAAAATTGTCAGCTACTCCAAACTTCGAATGTCGAGCCCCCCGGGTATTGAATTCTTCACTCATCACTCTTCGTTCTTCGTTTAAGCTGTTGCAAAGATACAACATCTGTGGTCCGAAAACAATTCCGTTGAAAGGCATTGAAAAACGTTGAATATCTATTGAAAAAGGTTAAGAAAATCAATAAGAAATCATAGCCAGCAAGTCATTTTTTACTTTTTTACCCTTTTACTTTTTTACCTTTATATGATGTCAGATGTAACTTTCAATATATACGGAGGCAATAACCAAATCCTCCCCAACGCAACAAAGGCAGAGCAAAACTTCTATGGCGACCAGTTCGCAGAGAAGACGCTTGCCAAGGATGGCGAAGCACCTCAACCTCTCACCGAGGAAGAACAGGCTTTGTCTATATATATAAATAAGGTGGAATCCTTGCGAGGCTACATCACCCTTCTTCGCTCCTGCAAGACAGCGAGAGACCTGGGCGAGGTGGTGGCAACCATGCGACAGCAAGAGCCATCCCTCACCGATGAGCTGATAGTGAAGCAGAGTTTCATTTCCCTTCTCCTTCCCTTTGTTCCGAAATGGGAGAAAGGGCAGACCATCGACAACATCCGGGTGGCAATCAATACTGCCTGGACGGCCCGCAAAAAGACTATCCGTCAAGCAGGTCGCTAAAACACCCCCCAAAAAAGTATCTTAAGATACATGGGCAAGTATCCTAAGATACTTCGCCAAGTATCCTAAGATACTTTGGAAAGTATCCTAAGCCTCTTTCTAACATTAAAATTTTCAAAATGGCAGATACATCATTTGATATCAACAACGGAGCCAATCAAATTGCTCCCAATGCAATGACTCAGAACCAATATTTCTATGGTGAGGAATTCGCTCGCAAAATATTGGGAAGCAAGGATAAGCCACTTAGTCTGGTGGTGCTCGGTGCTGGAGTGGATGCCACAATAGGCTTGCCGACATCAGCCGACCTTATACCTCGCATTGTCGATTTCTTGGAAACCGACGAAGGCAAGACGCTTGATGCCATTTTGCGCAAGTCAATAGGCAGAGTACATTTCCATTTCGACAAGTTTGTGAGTACAGCCATCGACCGTTTGGCAAAGGACTTGGACAGGGAGATTGTTTCCATTTGCCATAATATCAACGACGAACTTGCCAACAACGCAAGCCTTGATGAGTCACAACGCAAGTTGGGTATGCTTATCGTTCGCCTTTTCAAAAAGGTGTTGGACTTCAAGAAAGGAGCTGAGATAGATGCTGAGACGATGAACTTGATAGAAGAGGTGTTTGATACGGTTGTAAAAGATGACAGCATCATAGATTTAAGCCATCTCAACTATACCGACACATTCAAGAACATCATCGTGGAGATACTTCAGAAGAGCATCCATGAGTCGAACAATCCCATCTTGCGCCATATCTATAAGAATATGCTCGATATAGAGCAATTGCTCGCAGGGTATTTCTATGGATTTTATACGGGGCAAAACAGTTATATCCGCGACTATCTATACATATCCTGGATTCTATGGGCATACTTGGTAAGCGAGGAGCAGCGAAAGGCGCAAGAGAATGTGGCTGTAGAGAACAAAGACAACCACACTATTTACGACCAATTGGAAGGAAAAGACTGCCAAGTCATCACGTTCAACTATACATCGTATGCTTCCCAAACTTCTCCGACTGCTCTCTATTTCCATGGCTCACTCAAAGAGTATGTAGATGTAGAGAACAAGAACGATTTCCTGCATGATGATTTAACGACCATTGATTTAGAAGATTTCTTCAAGAATCAACTTGCAGCCGAGATAAGTTTTGATCCAGTCCACAAGTCTATACCCATCCCATCATTCTTGCCACCATTAAAGTTGCGCCCTGTCATATCCAAGCATTACATTGATACATGGTATCATGCTTCTCAGATGGTGCTGCGTGCAAGTAAGATCATCATTCTTGGCTATTCATTCTCTTCTGCCGACAACTATTTCTGTGATATGTTGCGAGAGAACCACGATGCACAAATCATCATTATCGACAAGAACATGGAAACAGCAAGTCGCAATGTGTGTCGTTGCCTCCAGTTGGATGCCAATCGCTACACCAGGCAAATAAAGGATGGGCATGAGATACGTAAATACAACAATCGAGTGACGATTATTGGAGCAGACTTGTCGGATGTTAATTTGGATGATGTGTGAGACATTAGGATATGAAGCAAAAACTCCCCCAAAAATTTGGTAGTTTCATATAAAAACCTTATATTTGCAGGCGATAATTAGAATATTACGATTATGGCAACATTAGTACTCGATAATACATTATATCAAGGCTATGCAACAATAGCAGAGCAGAATAACATCAGTGTGACTGATGCTATGGCAGAAGCTTTGCGATTATTGAAGCAACACTTGAAAAAGAAGCCAAGTCTTTCGTTAAGACAACGACTTGAGAAGCGCATTCTTGAACTTCGAGATTTGCCGGCAAATTGGGATTATGCAGGTTCCCCTTCTATATCATCAGAAGCATGTGATTATTCTCAGAAGGTTGTTTCATCTTGCAGCGAACCATTGCTTCAGGGATTAGCAATATTCCCAAACACCAATGGTTGCATATTGATGCAATGGAAGACCTCTAAAGGAGATGCCTGCTTGTCTATTCTTAGTGATAGGATAGTTTATAATGTCAATTATGGAGAGATAGAGAAAGAGGGTGTTCTCCCACTTTCAGAACTCCCTATTTTTTTGGAAGTCTTAAAGAACATAGCCTAATGGAATGTGATATAACATTTGAGAAACCAGTATTAGAAGATACGGAAGAGATAGCTCGATTGTTGTCTTCTCCTGCTTTTTATGATGAAAATACACATCAGTTGAATTTTGCGGCATTCAATCTTCGACGCTTTACGAATGGTGAAGTCGAGTCTTATGTTTCATTGTCTAGGATGTCATTTATAGACCAAAGGCATTTGAATAAAAAAGGTAACTATGTTTTTAAAAAGACAGAAAGCCATTATGTGGGTTATGCTCTTTTTACTCCAAAGTATTTAGCAAACTTGCATGATAGATTAAGAATATATCCTGTTAAAGCAGGTCTTAATGAGCATTGTGGAATGTTTTTCTTGGGTAAGAATAAGAAGATAGTTTGTGATGACTTGACGATTCGTCCTTATACATTAAAGACATTGCGTTCTCTTTGTGACTTATTGCAAGCTAATGTTGTTTTAAAATAGGGGTTCTTTGTATACAATGTATAATTAGTAAGAAGCTTACGTTATGAACATAGAAGAAAAAAAAGCAGATTTTATGCGTCGCTTCAAGGCTTTTAGAGAGCGGAAGGTAGAATACATAGCACAAATGGAAAAGCGTATGCGTGATGACTATCGCCGCAGAACCGGTAAGGAAGCAGAATCATTTTGTGTGTTGTAAGAATGAAAAAATTAGATTTAGTCAAGATTAATAGTTGTGCACCATATGCAGTAATATAGTAGAGACGCAGTCTTGGTGATATACGAATCGTTGCTTGCAACGAAAAAAATCCGTGAGATCCGTGAGATCCGTGTGCGACTTAAAAGAATAATATTGAGTGTTGAACACGAATCTTTCGAGACTAAGCAACTTATTCGTGTAATTCGTGCAATTCGTGTTCCGAAAAAAAATACGTAATTCGCGTGCAGAGAAATATCTATTGCTGTGAGGCATAGTGACTACCGTTGCTTGCAACGAAGAAATCTGTGTAAATCTGTGAGATCTGTGGGACATTAGAATAACCTCCTCATTCGAGCAGCGACCAGTGCAGAGCGATACTGAAATGAGGAAAAATAAAACAGCAATATACCAATGAACAAAGAAGATAGAAATTCCTTTAGAAAGGAAATAATCGGTAAGTTAGAAGAACAATGGGCTAAGAGTAATAGCCCAGAAGACGACCTCTTCTATTGAGTTGCTAGATGACATCGACTTCTATTACAATAAGGTGAAGTGTCGCAAGATAGAGCAGATGCTTCCGACCTTAAATAAATTAGTAGTTGCAGAACAACAGTCTTGGATGGGGTCAATGTAGATTCCTTTCTTCTACGCAAGATTTTTTGAAAATCTCTTGGTTGTTCCGAAATAAAGTTGTATCTTTGCTTTCTATAAAAATAAAGTAGAATAATAGCATATGTCTAAAGATAATAACAACTTAACAATATTGTCAGGGCAATCAGTACTCTTGCCTTCTCAAAATGAAATTCAAAGGAGAATATATTCTATTCGTGGCGTGCAGGTGATGCTTGATCGTGACCTCGCCCAGCTCTACCAAGTTGAGACAAAAGTTCTTAATCAGGCAGTAAAGCGTAACATGAAGCGCTTTCCTGATTATTATATGTTTCGTTTGACAGAAGAGGAATGGAATAATTGGAAGTCACAATTTGTGACCTCCAATTATATGAGTGAAGATGAAATTCAGGCTATAAAGATGGGAGTCAGACGTCCTCCTTTTGCTTTTACTGAACAAGGTGTAAGCCAATTGTCATCCGTATTGAAAAGTGACCGTGCTATTGAGACAAGCATTCGCATAATCGATGTTTTTGTTGCCATGCGCAAATTTATCTTCTCTAATGCAGGATTATTTCAGAGAATAGAGTCGCTTGAAGCATTTCGTATAGAAACTAAACGAGGCTTGAAAAATATAGATGCTCGTTTTGATCAGATTATGAGTCGTCTAGATGATGGTTCGCTTAAGCAAAAATTGGGGATTTTCTTTGATGGACAAATGTTTGATGCCTTTGTCTTGGTAGAGGAGCTAATCCAAAAGGCTAAACGTAGGATCGTTCTAATTGATGACTATATAACAGCTTCTCTCTTGGATCGTTTTCATAAGCGTAATACAGGCGTAACTTTAGATTGTTATGTGAAAAGTCGATTTGCAACACCTGCTTTATGTGATGCTATAGCAAATTATAACACCCAGTATCCTTTAGAGCCGACAAGACTTCATACCTTTGAGCGTTCACATGATCGTTGGCTTATTATAGACGATATCGTTTATCATTTTGGTGCATCTCTAAAAGATTTAGGCAAGCGTTGGTTTTCTGTCGATATTGTAACAGAACATACAGCAGATGATTTTATTTCGCACCTGTAAAAGGCAGAATGTTTAAAAAACATCCCCATTCGAGTGGCGACAAGCGCAGAGCGATACTGCAATGGGGAACAAAAATATAAAATCATGAAATCTTATTTCTCAACAAAGCCAGGAGCAACCTTCTTTTTAGGTAGCTCCCGCACCCTCGTCTATCATAAAGACG
>OOBM01000126.1_pt1 | contig 65811 bp, 42 predicted proteins | sample 1671581 | NCBI WGS metagenome assembly OOBM01 (sample SAMN06348171, study PRJEB24527) | human gut metagenome
GGGAGTGGGAATGAAAGTTAAGAACAAGCCTTGACACAGTTTAAATTACACCCCCCAGGCATCGGTAAATTATCATTTATTTGTTTTGTTTATTTCTAAAATTATAGTATATTATAAGGAGACAAACATTAATTTTGAATATGAAAGAAATAATACAAAACGTTTTAGATGGAATGAGATTGGTTTTGACCGTTGAACAGCTGGATTTGTTAAGTGAAGTGACCCAAAAAGCATTGGCTGAATACGAAATTGTGGTTAAAGCTACAGACGAGGAACTGCGTGACAAAGAAAATTCAGATTTTCTTGGAGCTTTTATCTCTTCGAAAAAAGTTGAAGGATGTTCTGAAAAAACGCTCCACTATTATAAGTCTTCTATAGAGAAGATGATTGCTGCTGTCAAGAAGAATGTCTGCAATGTTACTACTAATGATATTCGCTGCTATTTGGCTGATATGCAGGAACAACGAAAGTTGAGCAAGGTGACAATAGATAATTTGAGACGCATCTTTTCAAGCTTCTTTTCTTGGATGGAAGATGAGGACTATATCACTAAAAGTCCGGTGCGCAGAATACATAAAGTACGTACTGATGCTTTGGTGAAAGAGGTGCTGACGGATGAGAATATAGAAGTGTTGCGTGACAGTTGCCAAGAACTTCGTGATATGGCGATGATAGACTTGCTACTCAGTACAGGCATGCGTGTGGGTGAGTTGGTAAAAATCAACCGTGAAGACATTGACTTTCAAGAACGTCAGTGCGTTGTGTTTGGAAAAGGTAATAAAGAGCGAGAGGTGTACTTCAATGCACGTACAAAAATACACCTCAAAAAGTATCTGGATCAACGCTCAGATTCTAACCCGGCTCTGTTCGTCAGCCTCAAGAAACCTCATACCCGATTAACAATTAATGGCGTTGAGGTTCGCTTGCGCCAATTGGGTAAGAAAGTTAATCTGCATAAGGTACATCCTCATAAGTTCCGCAGGACTTTGGCAACAATGGCTATAGACAAGGGTATGCCAATAGAGCAGGTGCAAAAGATGTTGGGACATGTGAAAATTGATACAACCTTGCATTATGCCATGGTAAATCAGGCAAATGTAAAAATGGCACATCGTAAATTCCTTAATTAAGGTTTACAAATTCGTGACTCTGCTTGATTTTGAGTACCTTTGCATCACAAAATGCAAGAAGTATATGAAATTAGCAGATATTATTGACACATTTATATCGGGAGATTGGGGCGAAGAATCTCCTACGCTAGATACCCCTAATGCAGCGTATTGTGTTAGGGGCGCAGACATAGTGCCTATAACGAACCACAATTTCACAGGCATACCGCAACGTTATGTTTGTGACCGCACAAAAGAAACAAAACTTTTGGCTGCAGGCGATTTGGTGATTGAAAAATCGGGAGGTAGTCCTACGCAATCTACAGGACGCATTGTATATGTGCCAGAAGATTTGATAAAAGCCAAAGGTAATGTTGTCTGCTCTAACTTTTGTACTGCATTTCGTGTGAAGACAGGTTGGAATCCATTATATGCGTACTACTATTGGCAAAATGTATATAATCATGGTACATTTTTCAATTTCGAGGGGAAGACTTCTGGCATCAAAAACTTACAACTTGACAATGCATTGTCTGCCATTGACATAGAATATCTCCCCCTTGAAAAACAGAACCAAATAGTAGCCTCTTTAGCTTCTATTGACGAGAAAATCAAAGTCAATCGTCAGATAAATGATAATTTACCGACGCTTGACCGTTCATTAAGAGGGGCAAAAGATCATCGCGTTGCTTAGTGAGTTCTTCGATTTCATAAGATATAATTTCTTTCTGATCAAGAATGGAGTCTGTTATTTTTGAAAACTGTTCCATAACGCAAGGTGCCGGTACTAATATTGGTAATCGATATAAATCATTTTGATATAAGGCTATTACAGTTGTTGTACCTTGCTTCAATCCATTAAGCGCTTTATACATAAACTCAGAATTGAAAAGCAGGTTCATATAAAATGTACTTACATCTTTAAAGTCCAATCTTACCAACATATGGTTATAAAGGGTATTTCTTTCCACATAACCAATTAGACAAGTTTTACCGACAATTTCTTTGCTATTACGTACATTAATGAGGAAATCTCCTTTGTGCAAAGAGAATAAATCCACTTCTTCATTCGTAGCATTGGTTCGAGTTAAACCTTGTAAAGTATATTGTCCCTTACCATCTAAATCGCCCATTTTTAAATAACCATACTTACCAACAGTTGATAATTGGTTATTTGAACGAATAAGTCCTTGTTGATATGAAGTTGCTATCTGTTCTAAGTTCTTAGCAGACCATCCTTTCGGTATCTCACGCTTCAACTTTTCATTCCACACCATAGCTCCGCCACTTGATTTATACGGCTTGCCCTCCTCGTTAGGAAAGTCAAACTGCACAAACCAATAGTCATAGAGTTGTTTTGCCATCGCATCTAAATTATCATTTATCTGACGATTGATGGCTATTTTGTTATCAATGTCCGTTAAAATGCGCCCAATCCCTTTCTGAACATCAAGAGACGGAATCCACACAGTGCATTCTTTAATCTTGTCAGGAGAGGTGTGGCGTATTTTTGTTTGCTGAGCAGCGGCACTAAGCTGCTGTTTAACGCAAGCTGACGAGATTAGGTAGAAAGCAAAGTCTTTATCCAATAGGCTCTCGTTGCAGTCAATTTTTGCAATATCTTGACTTTGGATATATTTTCCACTTTCTGGTATTCTTGCAGTAGAACCAAGCAATCCGATAGCCTGTTCCGTCAGAGGTGTAATAATATCATCTTTTTCAAGTAGAAATTCGGCTTTGAAATCACCTACATAGTAGATGTTATCTTTTGATTGGTTCTCTTTGAAACAATTATTTCGATAGTCAAAATTTCCACAAGTAAGGCGTATATAGTTTCCTTGGGTAGCATAATATTCGCCACTCAAACTTGCGCCTCTTGTAACTTGTAACAAATCTCCAAGTTTATATTTCTTCAATTCCATTATTTTCTAATTTTGCAAGTGGACTTACAGAATTGCTCCCCTTATTTTAGGCAAACAATTCCAAATCATATTATTCATTATCAAGCAATCCTCTTATACCCTTATCAAAGTCAGAGTCTATGCGTTGTGTTTTATTAAAGATATCATATTCTTCTTCCGCCTTCTTCTTGGCTTGTGCAGCCGATATTTTGCCTTTATCAGGTAATATCTGATATTTGCGGAAAGTCAAAAACTCATTAACACTTGCAGAGAACTGCGACATATTGAACGTGTTTTCACGCTCTATGAGGTCTTCGACATAATCAAAGAAGCCAGTAACGGCACGTTCCAGTTGTCGGATTTCTTTCTCTTGCAGATAGTTCTTGGCAATGCTAACATCCGATTTAAGAACACGCCCGTCTGGAGCATTCTTCCATGTTGTCAATCCCATGTGATCTTTTGTGTGATCTGCCTTAGAGTAGATAATCTCCGCAGCAGTCTGTCCTGTGATGGCATAGTGAAAACGGTTTTGTATCATAGCATAGAATTCTCTTGTAGTTGGAGAGTTCTTGTCATAGTCGGTACTGCACTCTGCATAGATGTCGGTTATCTGTTGCCAGATACGACGCTCACTTGTACGAATAGAACGAATACGTTCAAGCAACTCACGGAAATAGTCTTTACCAAACACCGCATTACCTTGCTTCAATCGCTCATCGTCCATTACAAAGCCTTTTTTGATATACTCATGGAGTATCTTTGTTGCCCATTGGCGGAAACGAGTGGCTTTCAGTGAAGAAACTCGATAACCTACGGCAATGATTGCATCAAGAGAGAAGAAATCCACTTTGTGAGTTTGTGTTTTTTCCTCAATTGCACCATGCTGAGTGGTTATTTCCATTTTGGAAACAACCACGTCCTTATCCAACTCTCCCTCTTCAAAGATGTTTTTTAAATGCTTGCTTATAGCAGGAACACCAACACCAAAGAGCTGTGCCATAGCCTTTTGCGTACACCAAAGAGTTTCATCTTTTATGACAACTTGTACTTTGCCATCAGCATCGGGCATATTATAAAGAAGAAATTGTATCTCGTTACTCATAATTTATTTATTTGTTTCATGTTTTTGGGATATATTGCAGCAATATTCAGATATACCTTTCCAATTGTTCCCCAAGCTGGGGAATAATCACTCCTTACTCACATTACCATTAAAACTGAGACTATTTAATTGTTTCATAATCTCCTCTTCCAAACGATGACTTTCTGTGAATTGTTGTGTAAGCGTAGTTTTATAATCGCTCATTCGCTTATTGAACTCTTCTTCCGTAATATCCACATAGTCTATCTTGATATCAAAATACTGTCCGGCAGAGAGGCTATATCCCTTTTCTTTGATTTCATCGTAGGTCACATTGACAGAGAAGTCATCCACTGCTTCCTTATTTTGAAAAGTGCGGACTATCTGGTCTATCTCCTCGTCACGAAGACGAACCTTTTTCAATCCATTGCTATCTTTGTATTCCTCACCAAGTTTGCTGGCATCAATCAATACCACTTTATCACTCTTCTTAGAATCATCGAAGAAGAGCACAGAAACATTGGTTCCTGTGTTGGCAAAGACATTACTTGGCATGGATACGCAGCCATAAACTATCTTGTTGTCAACGATATGCTTCAGGATTTTGTTCTCAATGCCACTCTTGGCGGTGATGAATCCTGTTGGAATAACAATGGCTCCCTTGCCTGAGTTTTTCTTCAAAGAATTGATAACATGCTGGATGAAGCAGGTATAGATTGCCATGCTGTCTTTTTTCTTCGCTGGCACTTTTGGTACTCCTGCCCAGAAACGAGCGGGAAAGGCGGCAATTTTCTCTCTTGTATCGCTGAAATCCATCTTGAATGGTGGATTGCTTACCACAAAGTCGAACTGACGAAGGCTTTGTCCGTCATCGCTTTTATGGTAAGGTGCAACGAGTGTATCGCCTTGAATGGCATGATCAAGTGAAGATACCAAACCATTGAGCAACAGGTTGAGCTTGAGCATCTTGTTGCTTCGTTGAGAAATATCTTGAGCAAAAATAGTACAGCGGTCTTCGCCGATTTGATGTGACAATGCCATCAGCAAAGTACCTGTGCCTGCTGATGGGTCGTAGCATTCTATATTATGGAGATCGGCATGGTCGCCCACTAATAATCTGGCCATAATGGTAGCGATGGCATGAGGAGTGTAATATTCTGCATATTTTCCGCCTCCAGCCGTATTGTAGTCTTTGATGAGATATTCAAAGATATTGGCGAAGAAGTCGTAATGTTCAGAAAAAGCTTCTTCGAATGAGAAGTTTGCCAACTTATCGACCATAGCACGAGCGAAAGGTGCACGTTGTGCCACATCGGTTACGTATTGTGTCAATGGCTCAAAGAGTGGTATCTTGGTGTTCTGAGTGGTCTGTGTAGAGTAAATTGCCAAGTTTTGTTCGGCAATATCACTCATGGTATTGTCAAAGATGAAGTCGAAATCTCCCTTTGCCTGTTGGTTCCAAAGATTGGCTATTAGATGCTCTGGTTTAAGACGTGGAAGGTCTGGTGAGAGTGAAGCCCATAGCATCTTGCGTTCCATGTCACTCAACTCGCTGTATGCTACCTCCCATTTCTCTGCCGTACGAATCTTTTCAGCATATTTGTTATTGGAGTTTTTGATGGCGTAGCCAAACTTATCGTTCAAGAACTTATACAAGAAAACCTGTGTGATAATCTTGTACTCATTGCCATCATTGCCCATTCCGTATGTCTTGCAAGTAGCCTTTAGGGCATCAATGAGGGCTACTGTCTTTTCTCTTATTGTCATATAGTCTTAATTTCTTGGATATGTTGCGTTATATTGATTGATATATTGACGAGCTATGCGAGACTGAATGAAGGTGTAGTCATCGAAGTTTCCCTCCATCGTAGGATAGTGATCCAGAGTTTGGGCTATCTCTGACAATACTGTCATCTCGAAGTAATCGTCTTTCTTCAGAATGTCGTTTCTGTCGTACACTTTTTGGTCTATTTCAGTCTTGATATCAGTGAGAATAGTCACGATGTCATTGTCATAATAGCTGAAGATAAACGGCTTATGTTCAGACAACCTGCGCTTGTTCTCCTCACGAATTCGTTTGTGGACATTGGCAAACTTAGTGTCGCCATTGTATTTTTTCTGCAATCGATTGTTGCTTTCCTGCAATTTAATTAGTCGCTCTATGATTTCATCGAGTTCCTTGCTCTCTTGGTTGAATTTTGCGATACTATCCACCACAAATCCGTGTTCCTTGAATCGCTGCATGAAGGCATCACGTAAGGTAATGTATTCAGGGTCGTCAGGGTCGGTGTTTTCTGTGAATTTCCGTATCGCTGTTGACCATTTGTCTTGCAACTCTCGTCCGCCTGCTATCATTTTCATTTCTTCCTCACCTATTTTGGAGAAATTAAATCGAATGTCTAGCATAGCTTCATTGATCAGTTGCTTGGTTTCATCTGATACAGAGAATGCTTCCTTTTGGTTGATGATGTCTATGTGGTGTTGCACTTCTTTCAGCATGTCTGGCAACTTGGTTATCTCCAGTTTGCTAAATGCTTCTTTCAACTTATCATCACCAAAGGTGCGAACGATATTGGCGCAATCCTTGGCAGAAATCAGCGTCTTCTTGAGATCGAGCAATACTTGCTTGTCTTCTATAGAAGAAATCTCCGAGGAGAATTCCTCCACATTGTTGGTTGTATAATCAAATAATGTTTGACGTACATCCTGCATTTGATGGATCAATTCCTCTGGACTTTCCAAGACAGCCGAGAATGTATCTGTAGTGTGGTCTCCATCAACTTCGTCTGGATTATTGAAGCGATTCAACTCTTTAAGATAAGCTTCGTTGGTCTCCTCAAAATTCTGCTTGATATTGGCAAAGTCGATGACATAGCCATATCTATTATCCTTATATGGACGATTAACACGAGTGAGTGCTTGCAGAAGATTATGGTCTTTCAACTTCCTACCAAAATAAAGTCGCTTTAAGCGTGGTGCATCAAATCCTGTCAAGAGCATGTTGAAAACAATGAGCAAATCAATGGTCATGTTCTTCTTGAATTCCTTAATAATCTGCTTGCGAGTCTCCTTATCGTCACTATCATGCAAGATGAGACCTACACGAAGCGGATGCTTTTGGTATCCGATCATAGGGATAGCATTAGCAACCATCCATTCATTGCCATCCAACTTTATCTGTATAGTCTTTGCCTCACCTCCATCATTTAGATTTTGGAAAGCTTCGTATAGTTTTCTGGCTTGTTCGCTGGTTTCGCAGATAACCATTCCGCCCAAAGTTTCATCTCCTTGGATTTTACGAAATTGGGTAAGGTCGGCAGCGATATAGCGAGCCAATTCACCTACGTAACTATCGTGCTCGATGATTTGTGAGCGTTTGATGTCTTTTTTCTGTACAAGTGTTTCCAACTTGTCATATACTTCGGAGAGTCTTTCTTTATACGAAGTCTCAATGTCCTCTCGTATGATCTTTAGTGTATATCCATCTGCAATGGAGCGATCATAATAATAGGTGTGAAAATATCGTTGAAAGACAACGCTCGAAGCGCAATCTGCCTTTAGCAAAGGTGTGCCAGTAAGTGCAATTTTAATGGAGTTGGGGTCTGCATCAAACAGATTCGCCAAAAAACATCCACCAGGCTTGTAGCCTCTATGAGCCTCGTCCATGATGAATATTCGCTGTAAGTTGGTAGCGTATGCAGGTAAGTCAACCTTTTCTTTATCTTCTGCAAAACGCTGAATGTTGACCACGGTAATCTCTTGATGTCCACTTGTACCTTGTTGAGCTTGGTTATTGCGGAATTGTGCCATTAACTCAGCCTTGGTATTTGCAGTGGAAACAACCAACCCTCTTGCCTCAAACTCTTGCTTAGCTTGTTCCAAAAGGTCTATTCTGTCAACAATGAAATAGAACTTGGCAACCATGTTCTTCTTAGAGTAATAATCAGACAATACGTATGTGAGGTAAAACGACAATGCCGTTTTACCACTACCTTGTGTATGCCAAACTACTCCAGAGGTGGCTCCTTCTGAAATTTGCTGACGAATTGCCAGTGAAGCAAACATTTGCTGATAGCGCATGATGTGCTTTTGGTCAGTGCTTTCAATCTTGCCATCCACTTCTTTTTCCATTTTCACGTAAGCTATACCATATTTAATAAGGAATAGCAAACGTTCTGGGCTACACATAGATGTTAAGATACGATTGGTCGGCGTGTTGATTCCTAAATTCGTTTGGTATTCTGGCGTATGGTGTATGACTTGACAGTTAAAGTCTGCCAGAATAATCTTTTCATCCTCCTTGTTGATTTCCTTATAAGGATATTCTTTGTTATATGGTGCTATAGAGAGATTGTTGGGATTCTCCTCTCGGAAGCAGTTGAATGGTGCGTTTTCTCTTGCAGCAGTGCAATAGAAAGCTCCTTGGATGGGCACAATGCCCCCCATGGTGTCATATTCCATATTGTTAGAGAATATCATCAACTGGGTGATGTTGATAAATCTACGATATTTCTTGTTGGGAAAACGCTCGAAGTTCATTCGCTTACTTTCAGCCACAATACCACCATGATTGTTTGGCTTCTTGACCTCCACGAAGCAAAGAGGCAATCCATTGACAAACAACGTGATGTCAGGGCGGAACTCATCTTGACCATTCTTGCAAGTAAATTCTGCCGTAAAATGAAATTTGTTGTTCTGAGGATTCTCGAAATCAATTAATTTGATGGGAGAAACAGTCGTAAGTCGTCTATAGAAAGATTTTCCTAAGTCGTCATTGTCTAATTCTTGACGAATGGAGCGCATGATATTGTTAAACTCACCTTTTGATGATGGGTTTAAATATTCAAACTGTTTCTTAAATACATCAATCAAGATGTTTGTATCTGGGTCATACACCTTACCAGCCATGTCTTCACTAATCTTCCCGAAATAGGAATAACCTAATCGGGTTAAGTGAACCATGGCAGGCATTTGTACCCTTGTCGCTTCGTTGAATTTTCCCATATTGTTCTAAATTTAGTCGAAATTAATAATCTCACTAACACTCTTCTTTGTATTTTAAAAATCTGAATGCAAAGATACGGATAATTTTCGAAAAATGATATTAGAAGGATGAAAAAATGCCGGGCGCATCTTGAAAAAGATGGCTCGGCATTGTTTTTGAGGGAAGGTCTCCAGCTTTTGGTGGGGATCAAGCGATGGAATCACTTGGAATGGGGGCTGGCTTTCTTCTTAGTTTCTTAGCTTTTTGCTTTCTTATTTTACGCTCCACTCAAACAAACCGCAGGACAGAGTCTCTGGCTGCTTCAGTTCGAGCTTCACAGCCTTGGTCTTCACTGGGTCGAAATTCACGATGCAGGCTACACCTCGCTTGCATGGATAAGCATCGGCTCCAGGAACTTCCTTCCAGTTGCCTGCCTCGTCCTGATAGTAGAGCTTCCAGCTGTCTGGTACCTTGCAACCGCCCCATGGCTGGTCGTCGTACCAATATACGGTGCTGGTCTTGATCTCCTTGCTCTCTGGGAAGGTGTAGGTAATCCATTCTGTGGTGTTCTTCTTTGGCCACCAGTGGATGTATGGGATAGAACGGTCGTTCTCATCGGCAGGAACCAGTCCATCGGTGATACTGCTCTTGGCAGGCACTGGAGAAGAGAATTCTACCTTAGCCTGTGCAGCGAGAGTAGCAGGAGCTGATGGCTTGGCAGCCTTGACATCCTGTGGCAACCATACCTTCATGTTGCCGTTGCCACGATGAGCCCAGGCGAAGTATGGGATGAGAGTCAGGGTCTGGTCCTTAGTGCTCAGCTTGCCGCTCTTGTCGTAGGCGAGAGTCTGCACGTTCTCAGTCAAGGTCTCCATGTTCTGACCCTTGTAGAGTGTCAGTACATTCTTATATTTAGGGTCGATGAAACCATCGTACGAGAGCTTGCCATCAGCGAACTGAGGTTCGCGGTTCTCCAGGATGCTCATGATGTCGAAGCCCTTGTTGTCTGGCCACTCTGCGCAATATACAATAGGACCACGCTCGATGCTGATGCAGCCACGGTCGGCCTCTACCTTGTTGTTGGCACGTACGGTGCGTGCCTCCATATCGAAGTGAACGCGAACCACATCGCCCTTCTTCCACTTGCGGTTGATGGTATAATAGCCATCCTCTGTTACCTTAGCCTCTACCTTCTTGCCGTTTACGGTGATGGTATAGCCCAGTCGTTTGCCGTCGCTGTAGTAGTAAAGGTCTGATGGTACTGGCTGACCCTTTACCCAGCCCGGGATGCGGATTTTCATACCGAACTGACCTGCCTTGTTGTCATCCACCTTGATGGCGATGTTGCCGTTCCAAGGGTACTGTGTATCCTGACTCAGGGAAACCTTCTTGCCAGCCACTTTCAGAGAAGAAGAGTTGCTGAGGAAGAGGTTGACATATACATTCTTATCCTTTACGGCATATACGTAGCCTGGGAGGGATGGCAGGAAGCGGCAGATGTTGCTAGGGCAGCAGGCACAGCCGAACCAAGCCTGGCGCTGATGCTGACCCATACTCTCCAATGGGTTAGGGTAGAAGAAACCGCCGCCGTCCATGCTCACACCACTGATGAGACCATTGTAGAGGGTACGCTCCAATACATCGTAATATTTGCTCTCGCCATGGAGAAGGAAGAGACGGTAGTTGACATAAACATTGCCGATAGCTGCGCAGGTTTCGCAGTAGGCACTCATATTAGGCAACTCGTAGTTTTTGCCGAAAGCCTCGCCGTTGTTAGTAGCTCCGATACCTCCGGTGATGTAGAGCTTCTTGCTCACGATGTTGTCCCAGATGCGGTCGATGGCGTGGATATAGGCGGTATCGCCGGTGAGGGCAGCTACATCTGCCATACCAGCATACATATAGGTAGCACGTACGGCATGACCTACAGCCTCGTCCTGTTCCAAAACCGGTTTGTGGCTCTGAGAGTATTCCTGTTTGATAGATGTCTTGCCACGATAGTCGAGGAAGAACTTAGCCTCTTCGAGATATTTCTTGTTGCCTGTAGCGAGATAAAGCTTGCAGAGTGCCATTTCGGCAATCTGATGTCCCGGTACCACGCAAGCCTGTCCTGGGTTAGGACCAACCTCGCGAACCACGCAGTCGGCATAGCGGATAGCGATGTCGAGGAACTTGCGGCTACCTGTAGCTTGCCAGTGAGCCACGGCACCTTCTACCATGTGACCGAGGTTGTAAAGCTCATGGCTCAAGTCTTCCTCCATGCTCCAGCGCTTGTCGCCAGCCCAGAAATGAGGATGCTTCGGGTTCTGTGTACGGGCGGTATAGAGATATCCGTCAGCTTCCTGAGCCGGAGCGATGATGTCGAGCACGCTATCGATATAAGCCTTGAGTTTCTTGTCTGGATAAGTTTGCAGCACGTAGCTGGCACCCTCGATGGTCTTGTATGGGTCGGTGTCGTCGAAGCTGTAGGGCATCAGTTTGCCCACGTCATAGGTGTCGCTGGGATGAGCTGCGCGTTCAAAGTTCTTGTATCTTCCCTCTGATTCGCACTTGCTGAAAGCCAGCGGGATGGTTACCTTGCGAGAGGTTTCGATACGCTGTCCCCAGAACGTATTGTTCCAAACCTTCACTGATGTGAAAGGCACCGGAGTGATAGGATAACCACTCGAGCTCTTGTTTACCTTTTGTGCCGAAGCAGGCATCAATGCCAATGCTGCCAAGGCTGATGTTACTAAAATCTTCTTCATGTATTGCTAGTTTATTTTGTTAGTTTTTTGTAAGGAATGTATTCATCCCAGAGTTTCAATGAGTGCAGATAGCCTGAGAAAGGCCAAGCCTCTTCGGCATTCTTGCCCAGAAGCATAAACTGCGATGGCTTGACGAGGAGCTGGATATCTTTCTGGCTGATGAGTTTGTCGTTGATGTAGATGCTCTCGATTCTGCCATCGAAGCAGACATATACGTGCTGCCACTTGCCTTCCAGGGTCTTCATCTCCTTGTAGCCGGCATCCTCATACCATCCATAGTGATTCATCACACCGCAGCGTGGCTCGGTGCCGTTTACCAGCATCAGCTTTTCCAGTTCATCGTGAGATGAGGTGAAATCGGCTACGCATTCATTCTCAGCAATCTCCGGATTCAGAATCCATGCCTCGATGGTATATGGAGCGTTGTCGCGGATTGTGGCTGGGAGCATGAAGTTGCTTCTGTAACTCTCCTTGCCGGTAAAGGTGAATACCTTTTTGCCCTCTATGGTCTTGATGATGGCTGCTGTATCGTGCTGCGTCTCAAACTCGCCCTTGAGGTGAACATTCAGCGGGCTTCCGTTCTTGATGTAAGGTACGGTATCGCCCTCGTTGTAGTAGTCAGCACTGATATCTACCACCAGTCCCTGACTGTTTTTGTCGGCTACTGCCTCACGTACGATGTTGCTCTGGGCATCGAAAGCCTTTTCTGCCGCCTCCTGTTCCCAGTTATAATAACGGAGATTGGTGAGGGTAAATTGTTTTTCGCCTGCACTAATTTCCAGTTTTCCTTCAGAAAGATTCAGTCGAGGATCGTTTTCATCTATCTGATGCCAGCTTCCGTTGTCGAAAGCTTGGGCGGTGAGGGTATGCTTGCGTGCCTTGCCGAGCTGTGGATGAGTCATCACCAGCTGGGTGCCCGGTTGCAGGGTGATGGCATCTTTGCCAGCCATGCGCTCTCTGAGGGCGGTGCCCTGAAGGAGCGAGAACTTGCCGGCAAGCATTCCCTCGTTGTTATGCCAGGTTGTACCATCGAAATCGGCTGCTGTCAGGCCTAGCCACTGCTGTGGGGCAGAATCTTCTACGGAACCGTAAACCTTGATGTTCCAGATGGCGCCACCGAAACCATTCTTCTGTCCGCCAGTATAGGTGAGGCGGATGTACTGTGCCTTGGCATTTCCGAAATCTACCATCGGCGAACCAGCCAGACGGTTCTGTCGCTTGTCGGAGAAGGTCTGCCAGTGCTTGCCGTCATTCGATGTCTCGATGAGATACTGATAGAACTGTGTTCCGTATTCAAACTGAGTCCAGATGCTCTTGATGCTCTGCTTCTTGCCCAGGTCGAGCTGGATCCAGGCCGGTCCGGTGGTGCGAGGGTGCCAGAGTGTGCCGTTGTTGTCATCTACCGCATATTCCGGACGGAAATCGTTGTCGTAGTAGGAAGAGGCGGTAACCTTGGCGCCGAAGGCGAGGTTCTTTGCTACCTTCATCTCCGGTTTCAGATCGAGACCTTCGTGGGTTGGAACGACCTCCTTGATGGTACCGTCTGCATTGAATTCGAGTTTATCGATTGCCACCTGACGATGGAATCCACGGTTGGAATGTGGATTGTCATGGCGATGATATACGATGTAGTAGTTGTCGCCTTCCTGCAGCACGCTGTTGTGTCCCGGACCATGAACGGTTCCATCGGCATTGGTCTTGAGGATAGTGCCGTGGTAGGTATAAGGACCGAGCGGACTCTTGGCTGTGGCGTAATCTACGCGGTAGCTGGCATCCTCGCAATGCTCGCAGGAGTAGAGGAAGTAGTAGATGCCGTTGCGCTTGAAGACGAATGGAGCTTCGAAGAAGTGAGTAACCTCGGTGTTCGGGATGAGCTTGGTTTCGCTGAATGATTTCATGTCAGGATTCAGCTTACCTGCTCCACAACCGAAGCCTTTGTAGATGCCCCAGGTGCCCCAATACATATAGACCGAACCATCATCATCTCGGAAGGTCTGACCATCCAGGGTGATGGCATTCTTTACGAATCTATCTGGTACGAGCACGGCTTCGCTCTCTCCCAGCACGTTCTTCCAAGGACCGCGAGGTGTATCGCCCACACCCAGATGGAGCTTGCAAGGCTGGCAGTAGAGGTAGTAATACTTGCCGTCGGCTTCGTTCTTCATCACGTCCGGTGCCCATATCCAGTGGCTGTCCGGCCAGTTCATCGGCATCAGGGTCCAGTTCTTGAAATCCTTGCTGCACCAGAGCTGTGCCGGTCCGAAACCGGCTCCGCTACCATCGGTAGTAGCATATATATAATAGGTGTCACCAAACTTCTTGATGGTTGGGTCGGCAAAATAGCCAGGCAGGATAGGGTTGCTGGCTCCCGGAGTGTTGTAAGCAGCTTTCTGGGCAGCCCCCGTTTGAGGTACTGCCGCAGCTGCTGTTACGAATAGTGTTACAATTATATTCTTATTAACCATATCAACTTCTTTTTTTCTAAATGCTTTTTTATTTCTTGATAACCTTGATGACGAATCCACCGCCCGAAGCAAGATGAATCTTCATTTCCGATTTCTGATTGATGACAGATTTCTCTATCTTGTAATCCTCGGCATCGTGGTTGGCATTGATGCCATCCTTCAATACGATTGCTTCGTAATCTCCATCTGCGAGGAAATCAAACTTCAGGGTGAGCGTGCGCTCATCCCAGTTGCTTTGACCGCCAACATACCAGTCGTTGCCCTTCTTTCTGGCGGTAACGATATACTTTCCGATTTCGCCCTGTGGCACGATGGTCTTGTCGAAGACTACAGGCAATGAAGCAATGTATCGGGTGTATGGCTCATCAGCCTCATAGTTGGTAGGGGTGTCGGCGAGCATCGTAAACGGACTGTCCTGTACGATGTAGCAGGCAGCCTGGTGGCATCGGGTTCCCATCGAAATCGGTTTGGTGTAGATAGCCTTCCAGTTGTCTCGGGTTCCGTTTCTCATCGCTCCCGGTGTGAAATCCACCTGTCCTGCCATCATTCTGATGTATGGGAAGGTGACATCATAGAGCGGCATATCATTCTTGGCTTCCGTCCAGCGGCACTCTTCCATACCAAAAACACTCTCGTAGTTGAGGATGTTGGGGTAGGTGCGGTTCAAACCGTGTGGCTTGTAGATGCCGTGCAGGTCGAGGATGAGATGATGCTTGGCTGTGCAGGCAGCCAGGCGTTCCACCATTTCGATGGCAGTCTGGTCGTCGCGGTCCATAAAATCCACCTTGAATCCCTTGATGCCCATATCAGCATAGGTCTTGCAGATGGTTTCCAGGTTCTCGTCCATCACGTTGAATACTGCCCAAAGCACGATATCCACGCCCTTGCTCTTACCATATTCTATGAGCTTAGGCAACTGGATATCGTCTATTGGTTTCAGAATGCTTCCCTCTTTCGAGTTGTACCATCCTTCATCAAGGATGATGTATTCCAAGCCGTGATTATGAGCAAAATCTATGTAATATTTGTAAGTATCGAAGTTGATGCCTGCCTTGAAATCCACACCTTTCAGATTCCAGTCGTTCCACCAGTCCCAGGCCACCTTGCCCGGTTTGATCCAGGAAGTATCGCCTATTTTGTTGGGAGCAGCCAGGGCGTACACCAGATTGCTGGTTGGCATCTGGGTATCGTGCTCTGTGATGGCGAAGATGCGCCAAGGATAATTGCGTTTGCCGGTGCTGGTTGCGATGTAATCGCAGGTGCTCTTTACGTGGCTCATGTGTCGCCAAGGGTAGTAAGCCATCTCCTTAGGGTAGGGAGCAAAGGCGGCTCTCAGGATTCCCTTCTCTTTATCTTGTTTGCTGCTGTTAGCCTTCAGCCACATGCCCGGATACTTCTCCAGGTCGCTCTCCAGGATAGTGACTTTCGCCTTTCCGCAATCTATGGTTGCCGGGAGAAAAGCCAAATCCTGCTTAGCGGTATCGAGCCGTGTTTCGTGATAGATATTCTGGAAAGCCATGGCAAAAGGCTTTTCTGGAGTCGTAGTGTATGGCAACCATGCTTTCTTGTCCTTGCCAAACTGGTAGGCGGCGGTTTCATTCAGGATGATGGTCTTGCCTTTTCGCTGGGTATAGAACCGGTAAGCCACTCCCTCATCGTAAGCTCTCAGGATGATGCCGAAACCATTCTTCAGTTTCAGATTCAGTTCCTGATAAGCTGTTTCAAAGTTTTGCTGACGATAGAATGGCGCATGGATGGTTTCCTTATGGTTGCTAAGCTTGTGGCTTGCTACCTTCGGATTCTTACCCATGTCCATTCCATCGTTCAGCGTTACACCTATTGAAGACTCCTGTAAAAGAATGGAGCCATTGTATTTAAATTGAAGAGAGAGATACTTGTTGGTGTTGAGTTCTGCAACGATTTTACCATCTGGTGATGTTACCAGATAGTTCTCTGCCGATACTGTTGCCCCTATATATAATAAGGTGGCGATGAAAAAGAGTTTCTTAACCATAACTTTCTAGGTTTATTGTTGTTTTGTCCGTTTTGTTGTTCGCTTGGTGGCAATGCCTGTATTACCGGATTACCACAAGTTTTTATTTCTGCTGCAAATTTACGAATAGAATTGTTTATGTAATGCAAAGAAAGTCCAAAATGATGAAAATATCGTATCAAAAGCCCCCTGTTAGACGATAGTTGCATCTTTATGTACGATAATTTTAGGACTTCGTTGATTTTTTCTGTTATTTTGCAGCCAGAAAAATAAACGAAACAATAATAAACCTAGAAGATATGGATTTAAAGCAGTTCACATTATTAATAGGAGTAGCTTGTTTGCCTGGAATGACAACAGCAGCCACGGTTTATCGCACTATCTCTAAGGTGGAGGCAATATCAGTGGATTGTCCGGTGGGCACAGCTCCCCGACTTCCTAATCTCGTATGGGTAACCTATTCTGATGGTTATTCAGAGTATCGACAGGTACGCTGGGCTAACGCTTCGCTTGCTGATGAGCAGTCTGAGGCTGATGCGCAGAAACATCCTGCCGGGAGCCAATATGAGATAGGTGGTTTTGTGATTGGTGATGAGACTACCGACAATGGTTATCTTGTCAAGGCACAAATCAAGGTGGTGGCTGAAGCCTATCAGACTCCAGAAAAGGAAGTGGCTCATACCTTCTCACTCGCTGATGTGAGCATAGATGGTGACAACCGACTCACCCACAACCGCGATGAGGCACTCCGTGAGATCTGTTCCTGGGATGTTACCCAGCAGCTCTACAACTATCGCGATACCTACGGACTCAGTACCGAGGGTTATACCAAGAGCGATGGCTGGGATTCGCCGGATACCAAGCTCAAGGGTCATGGATCTGGTCACTATATGTCGGCAATCGCACAGGCATACGCCGTGGCAACTAATCCTGAACAGAAGGCAATCCTCCGCAAGAACATCACCCGAATGGTGAATGAGTTGCGAGAGTGTCAGGAGAAGACCTTCGTATATAATAAGGAACTGAAGCGCAACTGGGAGGCTCGTGATTTCGCTCCTGAGGCAGAACTCAGAGAGATGAAGGGCACCTGGGCTGCTTTTGATGAGTATAAGAAGCACCCTGAACTTTATGGCTACGGCTATATCAACGCCATTCCGGCTCAGCATTGTGCTCTGATTGAAATGTATCGGGCTTACAACAACTCCGATTGGGTTTGGGCACCTTATTATAGCGTACACAAGCAGCTTGCCGGTCTGATAGACATCGCTACCTACTTTGATGATAAGGAAATCTGCGACAAGGCTCTCCTCATCGCCAAGGATATGGGACTCTGGGTATGGAACCGCATGCACTACCGCACTTACGTAAAGCAGGACGGCACCCAGGGCGAGCGCAGAGCCAAGCCGGGTAACCGCTACGAGATGTGGGACATGTACATCGCCGGTGAGGTGGGAGGTATGAGTGAATCGCTCGCCCGTCTTTCTGAAATGGTTTCCAATCCGGATGAAAAGGCAAAGCTCCTCGAGGCAGCCAACTGTTTCGATGCGCCTAAGTTCTATGATCCCCTGAGCAAGAACATCGATGACATCCGCACCCGCCATGCCAACCAGCATATTCCGATGATTATCGGAGCGCTGCGCAGCTACAAGAGCAATCAGAAGCCATACTATTACAATCTGGCTGAGAACTTCTGGAGACTGGTGCAGGGCAGATACATGTATGCGATGGGTGGTGTAGGAAATGGAGAGATGTTCCGCCAGCCATATACCCAGATTCTGAGTATGGCAACCAATGGACTGCAGGAAGGCGAATCGGAGGCTTATCCGGATATCAATGAAACCTGCTGCGCATATAACCTCGTCAAGTTGAGCAAGGATCTGAACTGTTATAACCCTGATAATGCGCAGTATCTCGACTATATCGAGCGCACGCTGTACAATCAGATTATCGGTTCCCTCAATCCGGACCAGTATCAGACCTGCTATCAGTATGCTGTAGGTCTGAATGCCACCAAGCCATTCGGCAACGAGACTCCTCAGAGCACCTGCTGCGGTGGTACAGGTTCTGAAAACCATACCAAGTACCAGCAGTCGGCATATTTTGCCAACGATCATACCCTCTGGGTAGGTCTCTATATGCCAACCACCCTCCACTGGAAGGAGAAGGGCGTGACCATCAAGCAGGATTGCCTGTGGCCGGCACAGCATTCAGCCATCAAGATTACGGAAGGCGAGGGCGATTTCACCCTGAAACTCCGTGTACCATACTGGGCTACGCAAGGTTTCTCCATCAAGGTGAACGGCAAGGAAATGGCAAAGAGCTATCAGCCTAGCACCTATGTAGAACTGGAGCAGAAGCACTGGAAGGTGGGAGAAGTCGTAGAAATCGACATGCCATTCAGCAAGCATATCGAATATGGTGCCGACAAACTTTCGAGCGATGTGGCAAGTCTGGACGGTACTCCGCTGAAGACATCCTGGGTAGGAACCCTGATGTACGGACCATTGGTGATGGCGGGTACAGGCGCACAGACCTGGAATCAGGCTACGCTGAACATCGACTCCCGATTGAGTAATATCACCGTGGGCGAATCGAACGGCGTGACCACAGGTGCAGGAGCCAATCTCCTTACCCTGAAGCTGGATGGCAAGGAATTCCAACCCGATTATTACCGCAACGCCAACAGTACCCACTACTACCGCATCAACCTAACCGATGCCAAGAGCAAGAAGAGCAAGAAGGTGAAGATAGATTTCACCGAACTGAATTCTCTCCTGAATCTTGCCGCAGAGCGTAAGTTAGACCAGGAGAAGTGGAATGCCCTCTCGCAGAAGGTTCCGGAGTATGCTCCATGGGCACCATTCGGCTATGAGCGCATGCAGAAGGTGATGGCTCAGGCACAGGAGCTGGTGGCAAAGGGTAAGAAGAAGGTTACCCAGGATGAACTGGAAGGCACTACTGCCATCCTGAACCGTGCTATCAATACGATGCGCCCTGGCAACCTTGCCGAGATGGAAGACCTCCGAGAACTTTCCGGACTGCTTCGCCGTGCCGGCTGGCCTGATGACAACACCAGTGCAGAACTTAAGGAAGCCATCAGCTATGGCAGAATGGTTCAGAAATACGTGACCGACGGAAGTGGAACTCACGACATGATTCATGCCGCTGTGGGAAAACTGAAGAAGGCGATGAAACAATAAAGATATAGAAACAATAAAACATTAAAGACAACAAAGACATCATTTAGAATAAACAACATTTAAATGTAACAAAATCGGCTTAAAAGACGAAAATATCGTCTAAATCGCCAGGTTTGGACGATATTTTCACTTTTTTAGACGATAATGTAGCATAATATACAAAATATTGTGTTACTTTGCAATCGAAATTTAAACAATAATAAACCTAGTAAAAATAGAAAATGAGACAGACACAAAAAATCTCAGGCTTTGTACATAGTCAAGCTTATGTAAAAGCCATCGCGTGTTTGGTCCTTGCATGTGGAGGTACATTACCTACTATTGCGGCAAATGAGACCTTATCAAACCCTAAGGTAGAGGAAACTCAACAGAGTGAAATTACCGTAAAGGGTACAGTTGTTGATGATGCCGGTGAGCCAGTCATCGGAGCTACCATTATGGAAAAAGGAACCCGTAATGGTACGGTTACTGATATTGATGGTAACTATGTTATTAAGGTAAAGCGTAATGCTCAGTTGACTATTTCATACTTGGGATATGCTACTCAGGTAGTTCCTGCCGGAACTTCAAAAGTGGTTTTGAAATCTAACGATACCAAACTGAATGAAGTGGTGGTCGTAGGTTTCGGTACCCAGAAAAAGGTAAACCTTACCGGTGCGGTGACTGCAGTATCGGGCGAGGAATTGGATAGTCGACCTGTAAGCAATGCCACCCAGGCTTTGCAGGGTATGGTAGCTGGTTTGCAGATTACCCAGGCTGCAGGTAGTTTGGATGATACTCCAAGCTTGAATGTACGTGGAACAACTACAATCGGACAGGGTTCCAGCGGAAGTCCGTTGGTCTTGATCGATGGTATGGAGGGTGATATCAATACCATCAATCCTCAGGATATTGCCAGCGTATCAGTATTGAAGGATGCAGCTGCATCATCTATTTATGGTTCCCGTGCACCTTTCGGTGTCATATTGATTACTACAAAGACGGGTGGCAAGCGTGACAAGGTAAGTGTAAACTACAACAATAATTTCCGCTTCAGCACCCCAATTCGTATGAAGCATACTATGAATTCTGTCGATTTTGCTTGTATGCAGAATGATGCGAATACGAACATTGGTGGTGGTCAGCTTTTTACACCAGACCATGTTCAACGTATGAAGGATTGGATAGAGGGCGAATATGTTAATGCTGGTACCCGTAAGGATAAAAATGGCAATTTGATTTATTCTTTGGATGCGGATGCTAATGGCTATTGGTTGAGTGGATTTACCGATGGTTATGCTTCTACCGATTTCTATGATGCAATATACAAAAAGCATACATTCTCTCAGGAACACAATGTAAGTGCAACCGGTGGTGACGAAAAACTCAACTACTATGCTTCTTTTGGATATTTAGGTCAGGATGGTTTGATTAAGGTTGCTGATGAAGGCAGTAATCGATATACTGCTACAGCTAAGATTTCTTCACAGTGGACGAATTGGATGAAGTTTAACTACTCTCTCCGTTTTGTTCGCAAGGATTATCATCGTCCTCAGTCTTTGGGTTCTGGTGTATATGAATATCTTGGTGGACAGTGGCCATGTGTTCCTTTGTATGATAGAAATGGTAATCTCTATAATGAGATGGTAAATACCATGACTAATGGTGGTACATATCGTTATCAGAATGATGAGTATAATCATCAGGTAGGTTTGGACATTGAACCAATCAAGAATTGGGTTACCCATGCTATCTTCAACTATCGTACATCCCATAATGAGAGTCATACAGATATGCAGCATACTTATCTGTATAATCTGAATGGTGAGGCTTACGACCAGAATAATTTTACCTATGTAGGTGAAGATTACTATAAGGAAAATTATACAAATTTCCAACTCTATTCTGAGTATTCGTTCAATTTGCAGAAGAAGCATAACTTCCATATTATGGCTGGTTTCCAGTCTGAGGATGAGCGTATGAAGTACAAATATGCAGATAGAGCTGGTCTCATCGTTGGTAATAAGCCTCAAATTGATGGTACAACTGGTATTGATGCTTATGGTACTCCTGTGGATCCATCTGTGTCTGGCAACATGAGCCGTTGGACAACTTGTGGTTTCTTTGGTCGTTTGAATTATGATTATCAGGGCAAGTATCTCTTTGAGGTTAATGGCCGATATGATGGTTCTTCAAGATTCCGCCCGGGAAATCAGTGGAAGTTCTTCCCATCAGTATCTGCAGGTTGGAATATTGCACAAGAGAACTTCATGCAGCCAATCAATGATTGGATTGGTCAGTTGAAGCTTCGTGTATCTTATGGTAACTTGGGTAACCAGAATGTTGGTACTTACCAGACTTATCAGACGATTGGTGTATATGCCAACAATGGTACATGGCTGCAGGATGGTTTGAAACCAATGACAGCTTGGGCACCAGGACTGGTTTCTCAGAATTTGACATGGGAAACCATCCAGAGTTTCAATGTCGGTCTTGACTTTGCGTTCTTGAAGGATCGCTTGCATGGATCGTTTGACTGGTATGTACGTAAGACAAAAAATATGATAGGTAATGCCCCTGAGCTTCCAAGTATTTTGGGTACAGCTGTACCTGTTACTAACAATACCGACTTGCGTACCAATGGTTGGGAGTTGACTATCGGTTGGAACGATCGCTTGTCTAATGGTTTGCAGTATGGAATCAGCTTCAATCTCTCTGATGCCTATGCCACTATCACAAGATATCCTAATAACCCTTCTCATTCATTGGGTAACTATATAGAGGGACAGCGTATTGGCGATATCTACGGCTTTGAGACCATCGGTATAGCTAAGAGTCAAGAAGAAATGGATGCTCATATTGCAAAGGTTGACCAGAGTACAATTGACAATAATAAGTGGGGTGCTGGTGATATCATGTATCGTGATCTCAATAATGATGGTAAGATTTCCTGGGGTGCCAATACATTGGAAGATCATGGAGATCTTAAGAAGATTGGTAATTCCACACCACGTTATCTCTTCGGTATCGACTTGAATGCTGCTTGGAAAGGCTTCGATGTACGTTGTTTCTTCCAGGGTGTCATGAAGCGTGAATATTGGGCTAGTACACGTTACTTCTTTGGTACTTTCGAATATGGTCGTTGGTATCAGGTCTGCCTGGATGGTTTGCAAGACTATTATCGTGACGAGAACTCTTGGTCTGTTGTCAATGGCTTCCAGGAGCCAAACAAGGATGCTTACTTGCCACGTGCAGCCTATAGCGCCAAGAATGAGCAGGTTCAGACAAAGTATCTGCAGGATGCTTCTTACATTCGCTTGAAGAACCTTCAGATTGGTTATACCCTTCCACAAGAACTGACACGTAAGATTTCTATTGAGAAACTTCGTGTTTACTTCTCGGGTGAGAACCTCTGGACAGGAACATCTCTCCGCAAGCAGTATGACCCAGAGACCATCGGTACATGGTATGGCAATGGATATCCATTGAACACAACCTTCTCTTTTGGTTTAAGTTTAACATTATAAATATTAGAATGATATGAAATTCAATATATCTTTAAAGGTACTTCCTTTGTTGGCATGCGGTATGTTGATGGCTTCTTGTAATGATTTCCTGAAGCAAGAGCCTCTTACAGATATTACTCCTACCGACTATTACAAGGATGCTACTCAGCTTCAAGCCGTAGCTAATGCATTCTATCAGACTGTTTTGCCATATCATAGTGGTGCAGGCTATGGTACATTCGCATACGATAATGGTACAGATAATCAGACTGGTTCTGATGGCGATTCTAAGTATAAAAAAGGTAGTTGGAAGACTAGTAACGACAACTCTTCATGGAGCTGGAACAATATTCGTGATATCAACTATCAGTTGAATATAGCACAGTCTAACTATGAGAATGGATTGATTGCGGGTAATGAAAATAAGATTCGTCAATATATCGGCGAGTTACACTTCTTCCGTGCCTATGCCTATTTCAGTTTGTACAAGAGCTTCGGTGACTTACCTATTGTGACAGAGGCCATGCCTGACAATGAGGCTATCCTTGTAGCAGCTAATAAGCGTAGTCCTCGCAACGAGGTTGCTCGTTTCATTCTTGCCGACCTGGATTCTGCTGTAACCTATATGGAGCCTGATGGTTGGGAAGCAACCACACGTATCTCTCCTGCAGTTGCTCATCTGTTTGCATCACGTGTAGCCTTGTTTGAAGGTTCTTGGTTGACCAACTTCGCTGGTACTCCGTTCGTTCCTAATGGTGAGGGATGGCCAGGAAAGGCAAAAGACTATAATGCAAATTATCAGTATCCTACAGGTAGCGTTGAGGCTGAAGCTAAGTACTTCTTCCAGAAGGCGGTTGATGAGGCTGCCATTGTAGGTGATGCTTATGTAGGCAAATTGGATAAGAATACAGGTATCGTACCTCAGTCTTTATCTGATACCAATCCTTATTTCTATAAGTTTGGTAATACCGACATGTCTGCCTATCCTGAGGTTCTTCTCTGGAAGGCCTATAATAAGGGTAAAGGTGTGACTGATAACATTGAGGTAGCTGTAAACCGTGGTAATACCTATACTGGTTTTACCCGTGGTATGATTGATGCCTTTCTGATGAAGGATGGTAAGCCTACTTATGCACACCATGATGGATATGTTTATGAAGATACAACGACTCATGCAGTAGTTCGCAATCGTGACCCACGTTTGTTTATCTTCTTGAAGCGTCCTGGTCAGAAGAACGTTCTTCAGGGTGAGGATAATAATATTGCTGCTGAGCAGGTTCGTCCTATCGAGCCAGTTCCTCAAGTGTTTACTCGCTCATTTGACGTAACTTATACTACTGGTTATGCTATTCGAAAGGGTGGTACGTTTAATCAGAACTTGGCAGAAAACCAGGCTGGTTATACTGCATCTATCACCTTCCGTGCCACAGAGGCTTTGCTCAACTATATTGAAGCTCAATATATGCTCGACCACAATTTAAATGCGAAGAGCATTTCATATTGGAAGGCTATCCGTGAGGCTGCTGGCTTTACTGGTGAGGCTGCTGACCCTCAGACAACTATTGCTGCCACAGATATGGCACAGGAGTTAAAGGGTTATACCGATGGTTCTGGTACACAATATGATTGGGGTGCATTTTCTGCAGGCAAGGCATTGACAGATCCTACTTTGTATAGCATTCGTCGTGAGCGTCGTACAGAGTTGATGGCTGAAGGTCTTCGTTGGATGGATTTGATTCGCTGGCGTTCACTCGATCAGTTGATGAAGCAGCCTTATCAGCTTGAGGGCTTCCATCTTTGGAATACTCCAATGGAGAAATGGTATACAGAAAAGCAGTTGGTTGATGATGGTTCTGTTACTGCTACAGTATCTTCTCGTAAGTTAACTGAGTATTTCCGTCCATACCAGATTGTTTCTACCAATATGCTTTACAATGGTATGACCTGGTCTATGGCTCAGTACCTGCAGCCAATGCCTTTGCGTCAGTTTATGCTTACAGCTCCTGACCATAAGACCTATGCAGACTCTCCATTGTACCAGAATCCATACTGGCCTATGGAACCAGATGAGGCTGCAGAGCAGTAAATCTTGAATTTCAATTTCCCTTGAGATCTTTAGAGATAAGACAAGGGAATATATATAAAAGCCCCCGATAGTAACAATGCTATCGGGGGCTTTGTTTTCTTTTAAACTTAAATAAGTTTTTCAATCTCTTTAATAGAAAGACCTGTACCTTTGGCAACTTGTTCTTGTGTGAGCCCCATGCCGAGAAGACGCTTTGCGGTGGCCAACTTTTCTTTGGCAACACCTTCTTCTCTGCCTTCTTCCTTTGCAGTATCAATCGAATTTTTTATGTCTCGATAGGCAGGATTGTCATATCGTTCTTCTGATAATCTCATAATCTGTTCTTTTTATAGAATTCTTTTGGCAAAAATACGACTTTTTATAATATCTTCCAAGTATTTTTGCGTAAATCTATTATTTTAATGGTATTTTGGACGATTTTTTTCACTTAGTCTCATGAAAAAAATAGTTATTTTGCAAGCGGAACTTAACATGAACTTATTTAAATATAAACGAAATGAAATGTACTAAACTTATTTGGCTGGTAGTTTGGATACTGCCATTGTTTTATACGTACATATCCGAAGCGTAAGATGTGTTGTCTTAATACCCTATAGCTCATTACTTTAACAGTCATACTTCCACGTTTATTTGGCTTGAACATCTTGATTTGTGTGGTTGCTGCCATATGCCGGCAATCACACGAATCTAATTCTTTAAGGTCTGATGCCATCTATCGCAAGCTTTTCAACAATGATATGCAGTATCTGATAGAGTGTAGTGAGAAAATCGTGAGGGATACCCCCAAATCGTGATGGATAGCGTGATGGATATTTCCGTTTTCGAAGTATCTATCACGCTATTCAAGTGTCTGTATATTAGTATATTAAGATGTGTAATACATATAAATCGTGATGGATGATAGATTATTACATAAAATTTGTTCATATGAAGACTGCGCTGGGTTACTGATATGACTGCATCGGGTTACAGATATGACTGCATCGGGTTACAGATATTACTGCGTAAGCTAACGGAGCCGTATCCGTAGGCTTATCGAGACGTCTGCATCAGCTAACTGAGACGTCTGAACTCGCTTACAGAACTACTTGAGGTGCTTGGCTGAACAGCTTGAATTGCTTGACAGAAGTGTGATACAGCTACTTATTATGGACGCAAACTTGTCGCCCTGTAAGGGCGCCTTGCTGATTGCTATTATACCCAGGGCGCTGCCCTGAGCTAGGAGCTTTTGGGCCTTCAGCCCGTTCTTGAACCACATGCGAAAGTTCTGTTGTTTAAACAAGTCTCTCTATATCTTCTATTGAAAGGTCTGTACCTTTGGCAACTTGCTCTTGTGTGAGCCCCATGCCGAGAAGACGTTTTGCGGTGGCCAACTTTTCTTTGGCAATGCCTTCTTCTCTGCCTTCTTCCTTCGCAGTATCGATCGAATTTTTTATATCTCGTTAAGCCTTGAGGCTATCTTCATATTCTCGTAGCTCTTGTTTGAAACCAAAGTCGGTAAGTAAGCTGATATATCGTTCTTCTGATAATCTCATAATCTGTTCTTTTTATAGAATTCTTTTGGCAAAGATACGATATTTGTATCATTTTAGACGATATTGCGAGCGTTTTTGCAAGATTATCAGTACTTTTGTGGCGAAATAATAAATAACGCAAAAATCATAACCGAAATGAAACGAATATTCTTATCGCTGATACTTACAGCAGCTACCTTGCCTTGGGCTACTGCAGCCCTGGCGCAGCAGGACCCATCTGAGGCTCCTGCCACCAGACCCGTAAATCCTGTTTCTGCACCACAGAAACTCATCTTTGTACCGGACTCTCTGAAACCCTATGATTTCAACAAGGATGATGAGAGATGGTGCTGGCGACATAGTGCACAGACCCAGAATATCGTGTATTTCTGGGAAAAGCCATTCGGAGACAATCCGCAGAATCCTCCTTCGCTCGAAGGTAAGCCGATGAAATTCGATCTGGGTAATCTGCAGACTCAGGTTGAACGATTCTACCGTTTCTTCCGCGATACCCTGAAGTTCTCGCTGCCAGGCAGCATCTGCGACAAGTACAAGATGATGGTGATGGTGAACTATTCGCTGGAAGGAACAGCTTACGGCGGAACTTACGATGATTTTATCGGAGCGCTCTGGGTAACGCCTAACCGTATTCAGGATCAAAAACTCAATTGTCTGGCTCACGAGTTGGGACACAGTTTCCAACTTCAGATCATGGCAGACAAAACGGGCGAAGCCTGGGGAGGAAGCGGTTTCTTCGAGATGACATCCCAATGGATGCTCTGGAGAGTGAATCCGGAGTGGATAACAGATGAGAAGTATCATTTCGATGCCTTCAGACAGCTTACCCATAAGGGTTATCTGCATCTGGACAACATCTATCATTCGCCATACGTGATAGAATGGTGGGCTGAGAAGCATGGATTGGAAAGCATCGCCCAGCTCTATCGAGAGGGAAAAGTAGGAGAGGACCCGGTTGTTACCTACAAGCGGAAGTATAAGATGACTCAGAAGCAGTTTAATGATGAGATATTCGACTGCTACCGCCATCTCGTGAACTTCGATTTCGATTATGCCCGTAAGGAGACCCGTCCTTATGCCTGCACCTTCGATACCAGGATGCTGAAGCAAAAGAATGGTTATCTCCGTCCGGATACAGCTTTGGTTCCAGAGAACTATGGTTTCAATGCCATCAAGTTGGAAATCCTAAAGGCTAGCAAGAAGGTTACTGTAGATTTCAGAGCCCTCGATGCCGAGGGTAAGGTGTTCAAGGCATCCAAGGACAAGATGGCACGAACCATAAGTTATCGTTATGGATTGGTGGGAGTAACCGCCGATACCGATGAATGCATCTACAGTCAGATGGGCGAAGCGATGAACGGAAAGGTTTCGCTTGTGGCTCCAAAGTCCCAGCCTCTCAAGGCGCTCTATCTGGTGGTGATGGGAGCTCCTGCGAATCATTCGCTCGATCCATCTTCCCGCCGTTTCCCTTATGAGGTAAGAGTGAAATATGAGTGAAGTACGATTCGGATAAGAATCAAGTACGAATCGAATAAAAATTATCTACATAAAAAAATATCATAGCTTATGAAGAATAAGACTTTATTATCGGCATCTCTTGCCCTGGTGATGGCGATGCCGGCAGCTACAGCTTCAGCACAGGGCACATTAGAAGATTACAACAGAGCCTATGAGCTGCGTCATCAGTTCTCTGCCGATTCCGTGTTCCATTGGGCACGTTCATCGGCTTGGTGCGATTCCACCCACGTACTGCATTATCAGATTTCTACTCCTCAGGGCAAGAAGTTTGTATCCTATGATGCCGACAAGGATGAGATGAAGACTTATGATTCGCAGGAAGCGATGGAGAAGGCGATGGGCATCAAGCCTCGCCGCCCTTATAAGCCTCAGTTTGGCAGACGCCATGAGCGCCATTGGATGGAGGTAGATGAGGAGAAGGAGGCCTATCCGGTACTTTCGCCCGACGGCAAGATGGAAGCCTACATCGAAGGTTACAACGTGGTGGTTCATGAGGCAGGAAAACCTTATACCGAAGCCAAGCGAATCCTTACTCAAGATGGTACCATCGGCTGCTATTACAGCAACCGCATCCAATGGAGTCCAGACGGCAAGCACATCTTCGTATGCAAGCGTGTTCCGGTAGAGAAACGCTATGCCTACTACGTAGAATCTTCGCCTGCCGACCAGCTGCAGCCTATCCTCCACAAGCAGGAGTATGCCAAGCCGGGCGATGCCCTGCCACAGCACTATCCGGTCATCATCGATGTGGCTACCGGAAAGAAGGTGGAGGCTGACAAGCATCAGATAGAAAACCAGTATGAACTGGAGTGGATGCAATGGACACCAGACAGCAAGGAGGTGACGATGGAGTACAACCAGCGTGGGCATCATCTCTATCAGATGCTGGCGATGAATGCCGAAACCGGCAAGCTTCGTACCGTGGTAGAGGAGCGTGCCAATACCTTTGTGAACTATGGTCGTCTGTGGCGTCAGTTTATCAAGGATGGCAAGCAACTGCTCTGGATGAGCGAGCGCGACAACTGGAATCATCTCTATCTCTACGATGTGCAGAAGTCGAAGGTTATCCGACAGATTACAAAGGGCGAATGGTTTGTTCGCGGCATCCAGCGTGTGGATGAAGAGAAGGGAGAAATCTATTTCTCGGCTAGTGGCGTGAACAAGAATGAGGACCCATATCTGGTGCATTATTATAAAATAGGTATCGACGGCAAGAATATGGTGGCGCTCACTCCTGAAGAGGGAAATCATAGTGCCCAATATACCTATGATTACCGTTATCTCCTGGATACCTATTCTAAGGTGGATGCCGCTCCTGTTACCGTGCTCAGAGATGCGCAGACCGGTAAGCTCGTCAAGACCCTGGAGACGGCTGATATTGCTACTTTGAAGAAGCACGGATGGGTAGCTCCTGAGGTGTTTGTGGCTAAGGGGCGTGATGGCAAGACTGATATGTGGGGCATCATCCAGCGCCCTACTAATTTCGATCCGAACAAGAAATATCCGGTTATCGAGTATATCTATTCAGGTCCGGGCGATGCCTATACTCCGAAGAGTTTCATGCCATACAACTGGTACACCACTTCGCTTGCTGAACTCGGTTTCATTGTAGTCCAGCTAGATGCGATGGGAACTTCTTATCGCGGCAAGAAGTTTGAGGAGGTTTGCTACAAGAATCTGAAGGATGCCGGATTCCCAGACCGTGAACTCTGGATAAAGGCTGCAGCCAAGAAGTATCCTTATATGGATGCTGATAATGTGGCAATCTATGGCTGTTCGGCAGGCGGACAGGAGAGTACCACCGCCGTATTGCTGCATGGCGATTTCTACAAGGCAGCCTATAGTGCCTGCGGCTGTCACGACAACCGGATGGATAAAATCTGGTGGAACGAGCAATGGATGAGCTGGCCTGTCGATTCCAGCTACGTAGAGTGCAGCAACGTGGAGAATGCCCACAAGCTGGAGCGCCCGTTGATGCTGGTGGTAGGTGAGATAGATGACAACGTAGATCCATCGAGCACCTATCAAGTGGTGAATGCCCTGGAAAAGGCGAACAAGGATTTCGAACTCGTGGTGATTCCTGGAGCCCATCATACCATGGGCGAACTCTATGGCGAGCATAAGCGCTACGATTTCTTCGTGAAGAATCTGCTGGGTGTGAAACCGCCTAAATGGAGCGATGTAAAGAGCAAGTAATTCAGGTTTCAATCTGTTGATAGTGAAACTTCTCACTTGAATCATTATTTAAGTTTTGCCCTGAAGCAAACGGATAGTCTTACTTTTAAAAAGTAGCTATTTGCTTGTTTCGGGGCTTTTTTTGTTCTTTTAGTTGTATTTCTCGTTATATTTTTGTAATTTTGCGGCATTAAATTATCTAACAACAGAAAATAAAGACTCATATAATGAGAAAGATATCTACTCTAATGGTTTCTGTGCTCTGCATGATGATGCCTGTAGGGGCTGAGGCGCAGGTACCGACAGCCTTCGTCTCGAAAGGGGCTACGGATATTCAGGCGCAGCCACATTCGGTAACGCAAACAAACTCGGGTGCACAGTTGGCTGCTATCGACCCTATGGTGCGCTCTATCACGATGGATAATGGTTTGCCGAGTAATGCTGTGCGTAGCGTGGTTCAAGGTTCCAAGGGATACATGTGGTTTGGTACAGACAACGGATTGTGCCGTTTTGACGGATACGATGTCAGAACCTATTATAATCCCTTTACGACTGTAGACCAGTTTGTGAGCGCCCTTACTGCTTGCGAAGAAGGCCTGCTGGTAGGTTGCAATAATGGAGCCTATCTGTTCTCTAATGCAACCGACCGATTCCAGAAACTGAGTGATAAGATTACGGCGCCTGTCCTTAATTTTTCGCTTGACGGCGATCAGAATGTTTGGATTTCTACCAACGGACAGGGCGTGTTCAGATACAATCGGACTACTCACGAACTGCATCAGTATCCGATGAAGAATATTCAGGGTAAAGTGCAAAGTACGCTGGTTGATGCCAACAACCAGGTATGGATGCTCTGTAACCAGGGTGAAGCCAGCATCTATCATCTCAACAAGTCGACCGACCAGTTTGAAGCATTCCCTCTGAAGGGCGATGCAACCATGTTTCACGGCATGGCGATGCTGGCTACTCCCGATGGCAATGTTTATGTCGGAACCTGGGAAAACGGACTTTACAAGCTCAACGCCGATGGTAGTGCCGAGCAGCTCATCAGCGGAACCTTGAGTAATGCTGTTCATCATATCCATCAGCTTTACTGCAACGACAACAAGTCTCTTCTCATAGCCAGCGATGATGGATTGGTGCAGTATGATATCCAGAACCGTATCTGGCACATGTTGTCGGAAGTCAACAATCCGAGCCGGAGTGCGAGCGAGCGCTTTGTTTATGGTATTGCGGATGATAATGAAGGTGGCACTTGGGTAACTACTTACTATGGTGGTGTGAATTATCTTCCTTCTACGAGTTTTGAAGAGCGTTTCCATGCTTATTCTGCCCGTCTGGGCGGATTGCGCGGTAATGTGGTAGGAAGATTCTTCGAAGACCGTCAGCATCGCATCTGGATAGCTACGGATGATGCGGGACTCGACTGCTTTAATCCCCAGACCAACAGTTTTGTTTCTTATCCGGGCAAGGCGGATATGGGCAAGTATAATGTTCATGCGCTCTTTGCTGATGAAAATGATCTGTGGGTAGGAACCTATGGCAATGGTGTCATCAGAATGAATATGGCTACCGGAGCGCAGCAGGTTTTCTCTACCGATGGAATGGTTTCTGGCAGTAATGCCTATTGTATTTATCGCGACCGGAAGAACCGGCTTTGGGCGGCTACGATGGATGGTGCCAACCTCTTCGATGAAGGACAGCAGAAGTTCAGCAAAATCAAGTTGTTCAAGTCGCTTACCATCGATATCAAGGAAGATCCTCAGGGCAACGTATGGTTTGCTACCCAGGGAGGCGGCTTGTGGCGCTTGGACAAGAATAATGCCTGGAAGCAGTATAAACATGTAGAGAATGATTCTACTTCGCTGGTGAGTGATCAGGTAAACTGTCTGGTTATTGACGAAAAGGGGCAGCTCTATGCCGCAACCGGCGAAGGACTTTGCGAATTTCTGCCTTCGAAAGGTATATTCCGACGCATCTCCATCGATGCGCCTAGTCAGGATTTCACGAGTCTTGTCATTTCGCAGGGAGTAATGTGGATTTCTACCAGCAAGGGAATTGTGAAATATACGCCGGGTGAACCTGTCCAGCTGTTCAATAAATATGACGGACTCACTTGCGACCAGTTTATGCCAAACGCCGGACTCCTGGCTTCTGATGGCAGAATCTATTTCGGTTCAACAAGAGGTTTCAACTGCTTCTATCCATATCTCGTCAAGATCAACCAGGTAGCTCCTCCTGTAGCAATCACCTCGGTAGAACTCTTCGGACAGCCGATAGAGGCGGGGAGTGACCAGTTGGAGAAATCTCTGAGTCATGCAGCAGAACTCAATCTGTCTCATAACGAGAATACCATCAATATCTCGTTTGCCGCCCTGAGCTATGTATCGCCTGAGAAGAACCAGTATGCTTACAAACTTGAGGGAGTAGACAAGGATTGGATTTATACCCACGAGCATCGTGCCAACTATACCAATCTTCCTGCCGGAACCTATACCTTCCTGGTTAAGGCAACCAATAATGATGGTGTATGGTCGAAGAATGAGGCAAAACTGCAGATTGTGGTTCATCCGCCGTTCTGGTGGTCTTTGCCAGCCAAGATTCTGTATCTTCTGCTAATCGGTTACGCAATCTACTGGTTCATGCAGAGCCGGTTGAAACGTGAGAAACGCCGTCATCAGGAAGAACTCGAGCAGTTGGAAATCAAGCAGGATCAGGAGATGAGAGATGCCCGCCTGCAGTTCTTCACGATGATAGCCCATGAAATCCGTACGCCGGTAACGCTTATCATCGGACCTTTGGAGAGTCTGAAAGAGCATTGGAAACAGGTTTCCGGAAAACTTTCCGATGGTGAGACTATCACGCAGACGCTTTCTGTTATCGACCGTAATGCCCAGCGGTTGCTCCTGCTAGTTAATCAGCTGCTCGATTTCAACAAAGTGCAGCAGAAGGGCATGCAGGTTCATTTCCGTTTGAACAACATTTCGAAGCTGATGCATGCTGTGGCAGAGCGCTTTGCTCCTACCTTCGAGCAGAAAAGCATTCGTCTTGATGTAGATTATCCAGCCGATGAGCTCGTGGCGATGATAGATCAGGAGGCCATTACCAAGGTTATCAGCAATCTGATGACCAACGCCTTGAAATATACCGAGGATTATGTACGCTTGTCCTGCCGCTTGCTGGAGGATGGAAACCATTTCCGCATAGAGGTGGAAGACAACGGATTGGGAATCAGTCCTGACGAAAAGGAGAAAATCTTCGGAGCTTTCTATCAGGCACGCGACAACAAACCGGGAACCGGAATCGGTCTCAACATCGTGAAGAATCTCGTTGAGGCTCATCATGGTATGGTTGAAGTAGAATCTGTAGTAGGTAAGGGATCTACCTTTATCGTAACCTTGCCGCTCAACCAGATGGATGCTGTGGTAGAGAAGGCGGATGAAATGGTGAAGGAAGAAGAAACTGTTGCTGAGGAAAATCTGCTGACAGATGAAACTCCAGTTGAGCAAGGTTCTCAAAAGGCAGGCGATGCTGTTGCCAGTCCGTTTCGTGAACCGGCAAAACCGGTGATGCTGATTGTGGATGATGATGAAGACATGCGCCAGTTTGTGAAGGCTCATTTCGAAAAGATGTATACGGTTTATACCGCTGACAACGGAAAGGATGCGCTCCGTAAACTGGAGAAACATCCTGTTTCGCTCATCATAAGCGACTGGATGATGCCAGAGATGGATGGTCCGGAGTTCTGCCGTAGGGTGCGTGAGAATTCAGAATACTCTCATTTGCCGTTCGTGATGCTTACGGCAAAGACCGATGATGCGGCGAAGACGGAGAGTATGAACTGTGGAGCCGATGTCTACATAGAAAAGCCGTTCTCGATGAAGTATCTTGAGGCAAGCGTAAGACAGCTTCTTGAGATGCGCCGTCTGTTGAGGAGTAAGTTCTCTCATACTCCGCTTGAGCCGATAGCAGAGATAGCTCCAACTCAGGTTGATAATGCGTTCCTGGAACGAATGTCTCGCATCATCGAAGAGAATGTGGCGAATCCGGAACTCAACGTGGCGTTCCTTGCCGAAAAGATGGGCATAAGCCGCTCTTCGCTCTTTAATAAGATTCGCGGTCTTGCCGATGTTACGCCAAACGAGATGATCCAGCTCGTGAAACTTAAGAAGGGCGCAAAGCTCCTGAAAGAAGGAAACTACCGCATCAGCGAAATCAGCTATATGGTAGGTTTCAGCAGTCCTAGCTATTTTGCCAAGTGCTTCCAGAAGCAGTTTGGCGTCAAGCCGATGGATTTCGTAGCTGCCGAATCGTAGGATAGAAAAACTATTCGGATAGAATAAAAAATCGCCTGGGTGCTCAGATGCATCCAGGCGATTGTCTTATTTGTAAAAAGCCTATTCTTTATTTCTTTGTGGCTCTGATAAAGAAACCGATGAGGCAGATGTAAGCCAGAAGCGAACAAACCTCAGACATCGGATTAACCCACCAGCTGTCGGCGATACTTACCTCGATGCCGCCAAACTTCAGGAGGGCGCTAACCACACCCATCAGGGCTCCACCGGCGATGAAGCCGCTGGCGATGAGCGTTCCCTTCTCACCACGTTCGCTGTTCACCTTGGCATCCTTGCTGCGCGAAGTAACATACCAGTTGATGGCTCCACCCACGAGCAGAGGAACGTTCAGTTCCAGCGGAATAAACATACCCAGAGCGAAAGCCAGGGCAGGAATCTTGAAATAAGTCAGCACGATGGCTATCACGGCTCCGATGCCATAGAGCACCCAAGGAGCTCCCACACCATTCATCAAAGGGTCGATAACCGCAGCCATAGCATTAGCCTGAGGAGCTGCAAGCGAACCCGATGCGAAACCGTAAGTCTCGTTGAGCAGCATCATCACACCGCCCACGGTAGCCGCACTCACCAGGGTACCGAGGAATTTCCATCCCTCCTGTTTCTTAGGAGTTGTTCCCAGCCAGTAACCAATCTTCAGGTCGGTAATAAACGAACCTGCTACCGAGAGGGCTGTACAAACCACACCACCCATAATCAGGGCAGCCAGCATGCCGCCAGGACCTTTCAGGCCGACAGCCACCATCACCACAGAGGCGAAGATGAGCGTCATCAGGGTCATTCCCGAAACAGGGTTTGAACCCACGATAGCGATGGCATTAGCCGCTACGGTAGTAAAGAGGAAGGCGATGGCAGCCACGAGCAGAATGGCGATAATGGCGAAGAGAAGGTTTCCCTCCATCACGCCAAACCAGAAGAAGAGGAAGGTTACGAGGATGGTAACAAGCGAACCGATAGCGATAATCTTGAAAGAGATGTCGCGCTGGGTGCGCTTCACGTTCTCATCCACATCGCTCTTGCCCTTCAGCTCCTTGGCAGCCAGACCTACGGCACTCTTGATGATGCCCCAGCTCTTGATGATGCCGATGATACCTGCCATGGCGATACCGCCGATACCGATGCTGCGGGCGTAGGCACGGAAGATTTCCTCCGGACTCATCGCACCCACGGTCTTCACGATGTTAGGATCCCAGGCGCTCAGCACGCTATCATGGAAGATAACGCTCATGCCCGGAACAATCAGCCACCATACTACGAGCGAACCCAGACAGGTGAAGAAGGCATACTTCAGACCGATGATGTAACCCAGACCTAATACGGCAGCACCTGTGTTTACCTTAAATACGAGTTTAGCCTTGTCAGCCAGGTCGCATCCCAGACTTACCACACGCGATGTGAAATTCTCGTTCCACCATCCCAGGCTGGCTACGATAAAGTCGTAAAGACCACCCACCAGTCCGGCTATGAGCAGCGGCTTAGCCTGGTCGCCTCCCTTGGCTCCGCTCACCAGTACCTGCGTGGTAGCCGTAGCCTCAGGGAACGGATACTTGCCGTGCATATCGCTTACGAAGTACTTGCGGAAAGGAATGAGGAAAAGGATTCCCAATACTCCTCCCAAGGCCGAAGCCATGAAGATCTTCATAAACGAAGTAGTCATCTCCGGATATTTAGCCTGCAGGATGTAGATGGCTGGCAGGGTAAAGATGGCTCCTGCCACCACAGCACCCGAACAGGCTCCGATGCTCTGGATGATGACATTCTCGCCCAGCGCCTTGCTACGCTTGGTAGCGGTACTTACGCCCACGGCGATGATGGCGATAGGGATGGCTGCTTCGAACACCTGACCCACCTTCAAACCCAGATAAGCTGCGGCGGCAGAGAAGATGACTGCCATCACGATTCCCCATGTAACTGACCATCCGTTCACCTCAGGATAAACCTTGTCAGGCGACATCAGCGGCTTATAATCCTCCCCGTCTTTCAGTTCGCGGAATGCGTTCTCGGGGAGTTGCAAATTGTCTTTTTCTTCCATTATTTCTCTATTCTGATGATATACTCACTCATGAAACTTGCACCTGGCTGCAGACGGTTCATCAGATACTTGTCCTTAAACTCGCCATCATATTCAGCCCAGTCGTTCAAACCATACCATGGCTCGATGCAGAGGAATGGAGCGTGCTTGCCTGTTGGGTTCCAGATACCTACGGCTGGAGTCTTGAACTCGAGGGTTACATGAGGTTCGCCCTGCTCGTTGAGAATGCTCACCTGCTTAACCTGACTCTTGTCGAAGATAACAGCATCTTCTGCGAAAGTCTCCTCGTTTACTTCCCAGATACCCTTGTCGGTTTCTACGGTTTCCTTAGCCTGACGGTCGATGCATCCGCCTACGTTACCATAGAGACGAACAGGAGCCTCGTTGTCGAGTTTCAGGGTAGCCTTCATTTCTTCGCCCTTCTTGCAGCCAGGAACCATGAATGCTGGGTGACCGCCAATCTGGAAGAAGATTTCCTTGTCGTCGGTATTCTCTACGTGCCAGATGACATGAATCTCGTTGCCCTGCAGGCGGTAAGAAATGGCAAGGTTGAAGTGGTAAGGATAGTTCTTCTGAGTCTCTTCGTTGTCGATGAGCGCGAAGGTGAGGCGGTCGGCAGTCTTGCCAACGAGTTTGAACTCTGTATCGCGTGCGAAACCATGGCGAGGAAGGTGATACTCCTTGCCCTCTGTGCGATAAGTGTCTTTCCACAATCCGCATACGATAGGGAAGAGGATAGGAGAGTGGCGGTTCCAGTATTTCTCGTCGCCATCCCAGAGATATTCATTTCCATTAGCATCCTTGATGCTCTGAAGTTCTGCTCCGAGAGATGAAATCTCAAGTGTGAGCTGATCATTCTTAATCTGTTCCATTGTTATAAATTCTTTTGTTTAGTTTTTAATGTTTCATCTGATTATCTTTTTTCAAAGATATTGCAAAGGTACAATTTATTTTCTTAAAGCACAAGAAAAGAGCGTTTTTTCTCAGATATTACAATATATTTATACGATTTTGTTAGCTTATCTCGAATATTTGCTGTAACTTTGTAGCCCGAAATAGATAGATAACAAGAAGTATAAGAAAAAAATAGTATTTAATCTAATGAGAAGCAGTAATAAAGTTAAAGGCTTTGCGGCGGGCATTGTTGCCGCAGTATGTTATGGTACCAATCCTTTGGGCACGCTCGAACTCTATGGCGACGGATTCAATTCCAGTTCTGTACTCATCTATCGTTATCTCTTGGCGGTACTGATGTTTGCCGTGGTGATGCTGTTTCGCAAGGAGAGTTTCAAGGTGAAGTGGGGACATCTGATTCGTCTTGGCGTGCTGGGCTGCATGTTTTCGCTCTCATCAGCTACGCTTTATGTCAGTTTCCATTATATGGCGGCAGGTATTGCCAGCACCATCCTCTTCGTTTATCCTATTATGACAGCCATCCTGATGACGGTCTTCTTCCACGAGAAGGTAACGTGGTCTACCTCGCTTGCCATTCTTCTGGCGGTATCGGGAGTAGGATTGCTCTATCAGGGCGATGGAAACGATAAGTTGAGCACGGCGGGTTTTGCCCTCGTCATGTGTTCATCCCTGCTCTATGCCCTTTACATCATCTCCATCAACCAATGGAAGAATCCGGGCATGTCGAACATCAAGTTTACCTTTTATATATTAGTCTTCGGACTGCTTACGATGTTTGTCTATTCGTTTATTGCAGGCGAGCCGATACAGATTCTTCAAACACCTAAACAATGGCTCTGTGCTGCCCAGCTGGCTTTGTTGCCAACGGTATTGTCGCTTTTCTTCATGACCATCTCCATCAATCTCATCGGCAGCACGCCAGCCGCCATCATGGGAGCCCTGGAGCCTGTAACGGCGGTAATCATCGGCGTCTGCATTTTCGGCGAGAGTTTCTCCCTTCAGCTTGCCTTCGGCATCCTCGCCATCCTGGCAGGTGTAACGATTATCATCGCAAGAAAGAAAGGGTAAAAAGGTAAAAAAGTAAAAGGGTAAAAAGCCCCCTTGCGTCCCCCGTTCCCAGCGATTCCATCGCTGGTTCCCATAAAGGTAAAAAGAAGAAAAAATCCTCGCTCGAAAAAGAACTCGAACGAGGATTTTTTTATCTGTTCTAGCCGCAAGCAAATAGGCTCGCGAGCCGCCAGGCGTTAAGATGATTATCTCAGGATATCCTTCAGGGCAAAGTTGGCAAGGATGCTGGTGCTCTGGCTCAGCATGCGGATGAACTCCTGGGCTGAGTTTTTCATGTAAGCATCTTTCAGAATGTGGATGCAGCCATCCATTTCGTTGTCGGCTGCATCGATAGGAATCGCCTTCATGCCGTTCTGCAGAATGGTGGTCGATTCGGAGAGAATGGTCACCAGATTGCTGCGGCTCAGAAGGTCGAAGATGATGTTTACATTATTCACCTCTACCATAATCTTGTAGTTCAAATCTTTGCCCTCTACCATGTGATCAAAGGCGTTGCGTGCCTGCAGACCCTTGCAAGGAAGGATGAGGTCGTAACGCTCCAGATCGGAAAGCTTGACCGATGAAAGGCGCGCCAGCGGATGATTCACGTTCACGATGGCGGCAAGACGGTTGCTGAAAATAGCTCGGCTGTCTACCGCCTTTTCGTTCTTCAGAGGCTTGAAAGCCAGAACGAGGTCGAGTTCGCGCTTCTTCAGTCCGTCCATCAGTTCCTGCATGGTGCGGTATTGGATGTTGAGCTTTACATGAGGATAGGCGTGGAGAAAGGCGATGAGCGTCTCGGACATGATGTTGCTGAAGGAGAACGTTACGCCGATGTTCAGTTCGCCTGTAAGCATTTCCTTCAGATCGTTCATGTGGTCTACACAGGCTTCGGCAGAATTGACCGCGTTTTGGGCGTAAGGTCTCAATTCCTTGCCCGCCTCTGTGAGGTAAACCTCATGAGAATTGCGCTCGAAGAGGGGCAGACCAATCTCCTGTTCCAGATGCGAAATCTGTTGTGAGAGGGTACTCTGGGTGATGTATAACTTGCGCGAAGCTTCTGAGAAGTTGAGCGTCTCGGCTACCTTCAAGAAATATTTCAGTTGTCGTATTTCCATATTGTTCCTTTATTGAAGCTATCGGCTATAGAAATAACCGATAGCTAAATTTGGGTGCAAAGATAAAACATTTATTTTAATATCCTCTTTTTTTGAAGAATAAAATGATGTTTTATCGCATCTCTACTTCTTTTTATCCGGTTATCATCCGATGAAAATCAGATTTCTAACCAGATGATTATTTGATTTCTACTTCGTGCAAATCTACGAATTCGCCATTCTTCTTCTTTCTTTCTACCAGCATGGCAAGCAGCTTGCGCTTGCGGTTGTCGGCGATGAAGCGGCGGAAGAATACGTTTGGAATTGCCACACCCAGGGCGATGCAGATGATGGCGAGCGAAGCCTTGATGAGGTTGTTCATACCCACGGTTACTTCGCCTACTACACCATGCATGTCGATGAAGGCAAAGAGGGCGCGATACATCAGAACTCCCGGTACCATTGGGATAACGCTAGGAATGGTGATGCATTGGTGAGGGGTATGGAACCAATGGCGCGCCTTGATCACGATGATGCTGATGAGCGCAGAACCGGCAAGCGAACCGATGCTCAGACCCATGTCGAGACCGATGTTGCCGTTAGATGGACCCAGATTGACGAAATTGCGGAAGCATACGGCGATGATACCGCCCACAGCTACAACCGGCAACAGACGGCGAGGTATGCTGAAGATGGTAGAGAAGCCCATGGCCGATACGGCAGCTGCGATGGCAAACTCCCAGTATTCGTGATGAGGAGTCATCGTAAGATCCTTCACGAAGTTGTCGATATGGCAAACCTGGATGGCGAAGGCGATACCGAACGCCATCGCGAAGATCATCAGCAGGGTGTTCAGGGCACGAACCATTCCCACCTCAATATATCCGTCGAGCATATCGCTTACAAAGTTGATGAGTGGAACTCCCGGCACGATGAAGAGGGCACACGCCATCAGCGGATGCCAAGGGGTATCTGAATGCATGAAGGCTGGAAGCGCTTCGGCAATAGATGGGTTGAGCGAAAGGAATGAGGTCAACCAGGCTATCAGGGTGGCTACGAAAGCCGAAATGCCGATGGCTACATAGTTGTTGCAGCCTTTGGTTGGCAAGAACATTCTCAGGCGGAAACCCAATATGGCTGCAAGCGAACAGAAGAAGAAGGCTGGCCAGTCGCAACCGAACTGGATGCAGAATCCGCCGCAGGCAAAACCGCCACCGATGGCTACCTGCCAAGGGGTGAAGCTGCGTGGGGTGGCCTTGATGTCGTTCAGGGCCTGCTCATACTGTTCGAGCGAATAGTTTTCCTTGATGGCCTTCCAGGTGAGCTTACTTACCTGGGAAATAGAGGTGAGGTTGATACCGTGCTTCTCGCATCTCTGGAACTTGGAGAAGGAATGCTCCTCGTCGCTATAGTTTACCATCAGCACGTTCCAGTTGATGTAAAGGTGCATGTATCGCTCGTCGAGACCGAGGAAAGCTGCTGCACGCTTCATGGTTCGCATGATGCGGGATGTGTCGGCAGCACTCTCCATGAGAATGCTACCGGTACGTAATAATAAGTCGAGTTTTCTTCTGAGTTCTGATTCTGCTATTTCCTTGCAGTTGCAGTTGTCATCTACGCAAGCGCAGGTTTTCAATTCTTTTTCTGTCATATATGTTTATCCAAATACAAAAATAATAATCTGAATGGTTACAATTCTGAGGAACATGGCGAATGGATATACATTCGCATAGCCTACTGTTGGCGCATCAGCCGAAGTCTGCTCACGTACGTAAGCCAGGGCAGAAGGGTTGGTGTTGGCACCTGCCAATACGCCGAGTAATGTATAATAATTGACGTGGAACACGAGCTTGCCGATGATGCCGCCCAGAATGATTGGTATCATGGTGATGGCGATGCCGTAGAGTATCCAGGTCAGTCCGCTTTCTGATGCTACGGTCTGGATAAACTGTTCGCCTGTGCCGAGACCCACGCAAGCCAGGAAGATACAGATTCCGATTTCGCGCAGCATCAGGTTGGCTGAAATGGTATTGTAGGTAACGAGGTTGTATTTCGGTCCGAAATAACCTATCAGGATGGCTACTACCAATGGACCGCCGGTAAGTCCGAGACGCAGATTCTCGTTGATGCCTGGGATGAAGAACGGAATGTTGGCTACGATACAACCCAGCATGATGCCCAGGAAGATAGGGATGAGGTTAGGGTAGTTCAGACGTTTCATCTGGTTACCCAGCACCTTCTCGGTATGAGCGATGGCAAGCTCCTTGCCCACTACGGTTACGCGGTCGCCCAACTGGAGTTTCAGGTCTGGGGTCGCGATGAGGTCTACACCATTTCTGTTTACGCGGGTAATGTTGGCGCCAAGGTTGCTTCTAATCTGCAACTGGCTGATGCTCTTGCCGTTGATACCCGGTTTGGTAATCAGGATTCGGCGGTTGATGAGTTCGCTGCTGAATTCCTCGTCCTTTACGTCAACTTTCTCGCCGAGCAGGGCGATGATAGGTTCTTCTACGGTAGGATGAGCCACAATCTGCAGAATGTCGCCCTCTTCTATCACGGTCTGTCCGTTAACCACCTCGTTCTGGCGTTCGCCGTTGTTACGGATAATCTTGGAAACCATGAAGTCGCGCTTCAGGAGATAGCGGATCTGCTTGACGGTATCTTTGAAAACCATCTGGTTAGAAACCTTTACGGCGAAGGTGTTCAGGGTCATCGCTTCAAGATGTCCCTTGCCTCGCTTAGCTTCATCCTCTTCCTTCTGCTTGTCTACGCGTAGCGCGAACCTTAATATAATGAAACTGAGGATAACGCCGAGCACACCCATAGGATAGGCGATGGCATAGCCGGCTGCGATGAATGGGGCGTCGATGTGGCGCAGGTCGCTGAATGCCTGCTGGGCTGCACCCAATCCAGGAGTGTTGGTTACGGCACCCGAAAGGATACCTGCCATAGAGGTGATGGATGTTCCCGAAAATGAGAAGATGACTAAGGTAGTAATGATACTCAGGGCCACAACGATCATGCTGAGCAGGTTGAGACTCTTGCCGCCGTTCTTGAACGAAGCGAAGAAGCCCGGACCTACCTCCAGACCGATAGAGTAGACAAAGAGGATCAAGCCAAATTCCTTGAGGAAGTGGAGCAGATGCTCGTCAAGGTTGAGAGAGAAATGTCCAAAGATAAGACCGATGAACAGAATCCAAGCCAAGCCCAGGGAAACACCTTTTACTCTGAGCTTACCTAAACACAAACCCAAGGCGATGACCAGCGAAAGAATCATCACAGAGTGGGCTACTCCGCCTCCCCAAAGGTCTGGGAAGCCATAAAATAGATTTTTTAAAATCTCCATTTTTCTTTATCTATTAATGTAAATACTGAATTTTCAAAAACATTCTTTCTTATCGATTTCTGAAATTGATTGCAAAGGTATAGATAAAAACGAAAGCAAAACTCGTTTTATGTTTAAAAGCTACGAATGCGGCTATAAGTGTTTTCTATAGCGAAAATAGGCTTTGCGGGCTTTTCTTTTCTCTTTCTCATGCATTTCTAGCCCTTTCTATGCTCATTATATCAGTTTTTTTTCGTAATTTTGCAACCGGATTATTATAAACAGGAAAGAATATGCTGAATATTGACGAAATAAAAGATAAGAGAATTGCCGTGCTCCTTTCGGGGGGTGTCGACAGTTCGGTTGTGGTTTGGGAGTTTGCCCAGCTGGGCCTGCATCCTGATTGCTTCTACATCAAGATTGGTCCTGAGGAGAAAGAGGAGTGGGACTGCTCTTCGGAGGAGGACCTGGAGATGGCTACGGCTGTGGCTAGAAAGTATGGGTGCAAGCTGCAAGTGGTTGACTGCCATCATGAATATTGGAACGAGGTAACCCGTTATACGATGGAGAAGGTGAAGGCTGGTTTTACGCCTAATCCGGACGTGATGTGCAACCGCCTGATTAAGTTTGGCGCCTTCGATGAGAAGATGGGTCACAACTACGACCTCATCGCCACGGGGCATTATGCGCAGACCGAAACGGATGAAAATGGCGATAAATGGCTTGTCACGAGTCCTGATCCTGTGAAAGACCAGACCGATTTCCTGGCTCAGATAGAGAGCTGGCAATTGAAAAAAGCGATTTTCCCTATCGGCCATCATATCAAGAATGAGGTTCGCGAGATAGCCGAAGAGGAGCATCTGATAAATGCCAAGCGCAAGGACAGTCAGGGAATCTGCTTCCTGGGACAGATAAATTATAATGATTATATCCGCCGTTATCTGGGCGAGAAACCGGGCGATGTCATAGAGATGGAAACGGGCAAGCGCATAGGCGAGCACAAGGGGTTGTGGTTTCATACCATCGGCCAGCGCAAGGGCTTGGGCTTTGGCGGCGGTCCCTGGTTCGTGATTAAGAAGGATGTAGAGAACAATATCCTGTATGTGAGTCATGGTTATGATCCGCAGTCGGCCTACAAGAAGGATTTTCCTCTCCATGATTTCCATTTTCTTACGCGCGAGGTAGCTATGCAGAAGGTGACTTTCAAGATTCGTCATACGCCGGAGTACCATCCTGCTACGATAGAAAAACTGGAAGACGGCCGCTGGATGATTCATTCAGAAGAGGCGATTCATGGTGTGGCTCCCGGCCAGTTCTGCGTAGTTTATGATGAGCATCATCATCGTTGCTATGGCTCGGGCGAGATTACGGTATAAATATTTTAAAATGAAAAAAGGGATGAGTCATCAATCTGATATTTTGATGATTCATCCCTTTTTGTTTTATCTGTTTTTACCCTTCCCCGATAATGCTGTCTAGTAATTCCTGGCAGGCATCTTCGAGAAGCGTGATGACGAGCTCGAAGTCGCTATAGTCGCCATAATACGGATCGGGAACGGTGGTGTATTCACGATGATGGGTCAGAAAATCGGCCATGCGCACTACTTTTTTCCTATCAGACTCTGAAGAAGCCATGGAGGTAATGGCACGGTAGTTTTCGTTGTCCATTACCACGATGGTTTCGAAACGGGCGAAGTCTGACTTCTGGAACTGGCGGGCATGGCTGTTGAAATTGTAGCCATGCTCGGCGCCACATTTGCGCATGCGGCTGTCGGGCAACTGACCTACGTGCCAGTTCCCGATGCCCGCAGAATCGATTTCAAACTCATCCTGAAGCCCCGCTTTTTCTACAAGAGTCTTCATGATTCCCTCGGCTGCCGGAGAGCGGCAGATGTTGCCCAGGCAGATAAATAATACGGTATGTTTACCTTTCTTTGTCATGTTGCTAACTTTTTTTGTTTGCAAAGTTAGCATAAATCTCTGTATTATGCAAGATTTTTCTTCATTTTTCTTCCCACAAAGTTCCAGGCTGGCATCTTCTTCAGGGTGCTGCGGATAGGCTGGATGTCCCAAAGCAGGAAGATGATGAGCACACCGATGCCGATGAGACAGGTTAGTCCGTAGAGCTCGCGGATGCTGATCATCAGCAGGTTGTCGGCATCATAAGGCAGTCCGCGCGACATGTTTTCTGCCATCTGATGGCGAAGTCCGTAGCTGTAGAGTCCGGAGCACATCGCCGAAACAGGGCCGTTGCGGATGATGCCTGCCATCGTCAGTCCCATGAAGAAATGCTCAAACGGCATCAGCTCTTCCAGATAGATGGTCAACATGCAGAAGAAGATGGCGTTGCCGATGCTTCTGAGGAAGATGGGCAGATAGAGAGCCTCGATGTTGAGTCCCGGGTCGATGAGGAAATACATCATTACGGGATAACATACCATCGTTGCCACGCCTATCGTGAGCAGTCGGGTATATTTCTGATGGAGCACCTTGCACCAGAACAGGCAGAAGAGGCATCCGGTGATGGCCCCCACCCATTCTACGAAGTTGAGCACATTGGTGGTAAACGTGCCGAAATGAAGCACGCCGCCCGTAAAGGCTGTCTGCAGCACCTTTGGCGTACTGCCCATGAACTCTACGAAGGCGAAGAGGATGAGTAGCGGGATGAGCCGTTTATACTTCCATGCCGCTGGGGCGATGTAAGGGTGACGGATGTGGAGCATGCGCTGGATGCAGAAATATCCTGTAAAAATAAAGAGTACTACATCCATCTGCATAATCTTCGAATCGAGCCAGTTGTAATGCTCGCCGTAGGTGAAGAAGAAGATGAACTCCAGCATCCAGGCCGACCAGAGAATGCACCCCAGATAGTCGAGGCTGATGAAGGGCAGGGGCTTCATGAAGCGGAAGTCGTGGGTGGTGACATACAAGATGAGTGCTACCAGCAGCAGGGCGCCCGTCATCGTCCAGTTGATGATGCGCCAATCCTGATATATATAAATAAGGTGTTCGGTAATCCAAGGCGAGAGGAACATATTTCCCAGCACGATGCAGTAGAGCAGGGGAAAGAAAATGGTAAAATCGCGCTTGGAGGTCATCCATAGCTGGATGGTACTCATACATTCGAAGGTGCCGCAGAGTTTGAAGAAACCTGCGATGTAGGCGAGAATGCACATCACGGGAACCGAATCGGTCCACATGATGAGAAAATTGCAAGCCGCCACTACCAACGCCGCATTCAGCAGAAGCTGGCGGTTGGTAAAATGGAACTTCATCTTGAAGAGGAAGGGGAATGGCATCGCCACGCCCACCACGTTGAACATGACAATCATGAGCACGTCTTCTCTCATCAAACTGTACTCGCCCATTACCTGGCTCATGGCTCCTCCATAAATTCCGCCCGACATCAGGAAGATGAAGGCGAAGAGGAGATAAATCCAAGGCTGCAACCGGCGAGGAATATATCCGTTGAACGAAGGGACGCGGAAGGGTCCCTGTAACATAGGAGGTCCTGGCATTTTTTTTAATTAATAATTTATAGAACATTCTATTTGAGGCGAACCTTGGTTTCTACGTTCAGACCGGCACGGAGCAGAGCTACCTGTTTAGGGTCGTTATCGCGGGTGAGGGCGATGCGAACCGGTACGCGCTGCTCTACCTTAACGAAGTTGCCGGTGGCATTATCTACCGGAATCATGGAGTAGGCGTTGCCGGCAGCTGCTGAGAGTGCCTCCACCTTGCCGTGGAATACTACACCAGGAATGGCATCGGCTGTAAAATCTACCGCCTTGCCCACCTGGATGCCGTCCATCTGGGTTTCACGATAGTTGGCTACTACCCATACATCGTTGTCATCCACGATGCGTGCCAACATCTGTCCTGGCTGAACCAGCTGTCCCTCGTGGATATCTTTCCTTCCCATCACGCCGTCGCAGGTAGCCACGATTATGGTATAAGAAAGGTTCAGACGAGCCAGATTGAGCTGAGCCTCTGCCACACTCTCGCCGGCACGTGAACCGCCCAGCTGCTGGGTCTGTACGTTGCGGACCGAGGCGGCACTTGCCTTCCGGCTGCTTGCCTGCTCATAACGAGCCTTGGCTCCCAGATAGCGGGCGTAGGCATTATCATATTGCTGACGGGTTACCGCATCCTTCTTCATCAGGGCTGCAAAACGGTCGAAATCCTGCTTGGCGTTCATCATGTCTACACGTGCCTCTTCGATACCTGCCGAAGCCGTCCGCACGTTGGTAGTGGTGGTTCCCATGCTGGCTGATACAACCGAAGAACCTGCCTTAGAACCGCGCAGACCAGCCTCTGCCTGAGCCACATGCAGGCGGAATTCTGAATCTTCGATAATGACGAGTGTATCGCCTTTCTTCACGTGCTGATAGTCGGAGAAACGGATTTCCTTGATAAATCCAGATATGCGCGTGTTGATAGGCGTAATGTGGCGGTTCACCTGGGCATCATCGGTATAAGCCACGTCGCTACCATGATAAAAATGGCTGAAGCACCAGCCGATGGCTCCTATAAAACAGAGGATGATAACTACATTATATATTCTCTTGATAATCTTCTTATTCATAATTTATGTTTGTTTTATTGTTTGAAAAAGAGCAGATGAATTGGCTTTCCCTTCGGACGCCGAACGTTGTTTCTTCGTTCTTCACTCTTCACTTCCTAAATTTCTCCCGCTACGTATTTCATGCGGTAATAAGCGTATACGATGTTGATGCGGGCATCTACCTCGCTCAGTTCGGCGTTGAGCTTCAGGTTCGATGCATCCACCATGTCGGTTACCAGCGCCAGCTGACTGAGATAGCGGGCATTCATCACCTCGTAGTTCTGCTGCGCCAGTTCTACGCTCTTGCGTTGCGTTTCCAGTTCTACGTAGGTTTGCTGATATTGCACGTAGGCAGCCTGTACGCTATTGTTCAGCTGTTCAGCCTGCAGGGCATGGCTTTCTTTTGCCTGTCGGGTTTCTACGGCAGCCTGTCTGATGCGCTTGTTGCTCTTGAAGAGCGAACTGAGGCTGTATTTCACGCCTACGCCTACATACCATACGTTCAGATTCTTGTCTATCGGCGGCAACTCGAAGAGGATAGGTCCGTCAAAATTCTCGGCAGCCACCAGAGCCACTTTCGGCAGCAGGTCGCTCTTGGCAATCTTCTCCTTCTGTTCCGCTATCCTGATGGCGTTGCTGCTCTGTTCCAGTAGGGGCGAATTCATCGTGCTTGCCGTCTGCCAGTAAGCTTCTCCATCCTTGGCGTAAGCCTTGTCTGCAATCGTTGCGTCCGGAATAATCTGCATCTCCTGTTCCCCTTTATCTTCCTGGTTCATGCCGAGCGTATTCAGGAGCTGGTGGTTCAGGATACTGCGGTTGTTGTGTAGCGAAGTGAGTCCCAGTTTCAGACTCTCCATCTGCAGTTCGTATCGGGTGATGTCGTTCTTGAGCGCCATTCCCTGGGTTTGTTTCGCCTTGATGTCGGCGATGAGCTGGCGGGTGAGCTCGATGTTTTTTTCATATACCTTGATACGGTTGTCTATCTTGTAGAGGTCCAGATACTGTCCCAGGGCGATGAAGCGAGCCTGCTGACGGGTGAGTTTCACGCCCACCTCTGCCTGCTGCTTGCCCAGTTCGGCGAGGCGGATGCCTGCGTTGATGGCGCCACCAGCATAAACCATCTGCTGTGCCTGGAAGGCGAAATTATTGCCGAAGTGGGGCGATTTCAAACCTTGGGCGTTACTGAAGTCGCGGTCGGTCATCAGGGCGTTTCCGATGTAACTGAAGGAGAAGGATGCATCGAGGTCGGGCAGTTTTTTGCTTTTAGCCGATTCGATACCGATGCTGGCAGCTTCTACACCCGATTTCGAGGTTCGTAGCGACTTGCTGTTTTCTTCGATTCTTTCGAAGAGTTGGGCGATGGTCATCCTGGTTTGAGCCACAGCCCATAGAGAGCCTCCCCAGATGAGAAGGCCTGCAATCATCATTTTCTTTATCATTCAAAAATCTGTTATTATTTTTTTATAAATCTGTTATCTCATGAATTCGGGTGCAAAGGTACGGCGATTTTGGCGAATATCCGTTTTAAATTTTTCGTGCCGCATGGATTTTTTCGGAACAAAAGTTCTTTTTTCTCACATTATTTCCATATATTTGCACGCAAAAAGCGAATAAAAGGTATTTATGATAGAATTATCAGAACTGAACAGTTATCAGGAGGCCAGTCTTTTCTGCTCCGATTTGAGCGAGTGGCAGGAGGGGCCTCAGGTATTGACCTATGGAGCCATTCTCCTTTGCCGCAAGGGCAGGGCCGTGCTGAATGTGAATTATAAGGATTGGGATCTCTATGAGGGAGCCGTCATCACCCTGTTTCCGAATGATGTGGTAGAGGTGAAGAAGGTGGAGTCTTCTGCTTCCTGCGAGGGAGATGCCTGTGCCGCCATGAATGCTTCGACCTTCGAAGTGGAGATGCTGAAATATAATCCATCTCTGCTGCGCGAAGCCAGTCTGCAGCTGGAACAGACGGTTTATTCAGCCCTGCGCGAGGACCGATGCCGGCAGGATTCGCCCGTGGTTACCCGTATCATCGAGAGCATGTTTTCCCTCCTCAGACTCTATTTCGAGCAGCACGACTGTACCTGTATCTCGCAGCTGGTACTCTATCAGCTCAAGGCCTTCTTCATAGGGTTCCATGAATATCTGCAACGCAATCCGCAGAACTGCCCCGACGAGGTGAAATCTTACAGGGTGAGGGAACTCTTCAACCGCTTCATGAAGCTCATGGAACGCGATTACAAGAAATCGAGAGATGTCAACTATTATGCCGAGCAGATGAACATCACCTCCAAGTATCTTTCGAATATCGTGAGGCAGGTAACGGGGCATACACCCAAAATCATCATCGACCAGTATGTGGTGCTCCAGCTGAAGATGCAGCTCAAGCGCTCAGCCCAGAGCATCAAGGAGATGGCATGGGAATATCATTTTGCTGATGCCAGCTTCTTCTGCCGCTATTTCAAGAAACATACCGGAATGACGCCGCAGCAGGTGAGAGAATAAATACAGTAATTATAACATAAAAATTTTCAAAACATGACAACAACACTTATCATATTGGTTATTACGGTAGCCCTGTTCATCTGGGGCAGGGTGAGGGCCGACATCGTGGCGCTTACCGCCCTGGCTGCACTCCTGGTTCTGGGTATCCTGACGCCTGCCGAGGCGCTGGCGGGCTTCTCTTCGCCCATCGTCATCATGATGATAGGACTCTTCGTGGTGGGTGGAGCTATCATGCAGACCGGACTTGCCAAGCTTACGGGCAATAAGCTCATGGCGCTCTCGCGCGGCAACGAAACCATCACCTTCCTGCTCGTAATGCTCGTTACCTCCTTTATCGGCGCCTTCGTGAGCAATACCGGAACGGTGGCCCTCATGATGCCTATCATCATGAGCATAGCTGCGGGCTCGGGCATGCAGTCGTCGCGTTTTCTCATGCCGCTCGCCTTTGCCGGAAGTCTGGGCGGAATGCTCACCCTCATCGGTACGCCGCCCAACCTGGTTATCGATGAAGTATTGACCGAGGGCGGTTATCAGCCGCTTGCCTTCTTCAGCTTCTTCCCTGTGGGCATCATCGTCATCGCCATCGGCATCATCGTGCTCATGCCGCTCAGCAAAATCTTCCTCAGCAAAAAGCAGAGCGGAAAGAAAAAGAAGCAGGGCAAATCGCTTGATGACCTGGTAGACGAATATCAGCTGCTCGATAACCTGCATCGCTACATCGTGCCTAGCCGCCGCCCTTCTGCCGCCCTCGACGAGAATGGCGAGCAGATGGATATCGTGGGCAAAACCCTGAAGGATCTGAGCATCCAGCAGAAATATGGCGTGAGTATCATCGAGATAAGAAACGAGAAGAAATCACGACTGGGACTGGTGAAGGATGTGAGCCAGAACATGGCGAAGAGCAGCAGCACCATTCAGGTTCACGATACCTTATATATAATAGGTGAGGAGGAGAAGATGAAACGCTTTGCCAGCGATTACGGCCTCAGGAAGATGAAGGATGTGAAGATTGATTTCTACGACCTGGGACTGACCGAAATCGTGGTGATGCCTACGTCTAATTTTTCCGGTCTGCGCATAGGCGATGCCAACCTGCGCAAGCGTTTCGGCATCAACGTGCTGGGCGTAAAGCGTGGCGATGAATATATTACCGAAAATCTGATAGCCACCAAGCTGCATGTGGGCGATATGCTCCTGGTGCAGGGCGAATGGACCAATCTGGCTCATCTGGCTGCCGATACGAGCAACTGGGTGGTTATCGACCAGCCAGAGAAGACTGCCGACAAGGTGCTCTTGGATTATAAGGCGCCTGTGGCGGCTGCCATCATGCTGCTGATGATTGCGATGATGGTATTCGATTTCATTCCTGTGGCTCCGGTCACGGCGGTCATCATCGCCGGACTGCTGACCGTCTTTGCCGGATGTTTCCGGAATGTAGAGGCGGCTTACAAGACCATCAACTGGGAGAGCATCGTGCTGATAGCCGCCATGATGCCGATGTCTACGGCTCTGGAGAAGACGGGTGCTTCTGCCTTGGTTTCTCAGGGGCTGGTAGAGAGTTTGGGTTCGATGGGACCTACGGCTCTCTTGGCAGGTATCTACTTCACCACTTCTCTGATGACGATGTTTATCAGCAATACTGCCACGGCTGTGCTGATGGCTCCTATTGCCCTGGTGGCGGCCCAGCAGGTAGGTGTGAGTCCTTATTCCTTCCTCTTTGCGGTTACGTTGGGCGCCAGCATGTGCTTTGCCTCTCCGTTCTCCACGCCTCCTAATGCGCTGGTGATGAAGGCGGGTGGCTATACGTTTATGGATTACGTGAAGGTAGGTTTGCCTCTGCAGATTATCATCGGCGTTGTGATGACCTTCGTTCTTCCACTTCTGTTCCCTTACTAAAGATTTTTGATATCAAAATAAAAGCCCCTGATGTTTTTCCCGCATTGGGGGCTCTTTTTTTATCGGATTAAATCAGGCCTTTTTATTTTCCCAATTAGGGAGATTTTTTTCTCCAACTGGGCAAGTGATTTTGCGCGCTTTCTGAATCACGATGCAAAGATACGAAATCCCGTTTTGTCAGTTGTGCGATAGCGTGCGATGCCGTGCGATAGCGGAACATTTTTCTCCAATCTCTTTTCTTCGTGTTCACGGAAGTTGGGACAGATAGTTTCAGCGATGTTGGACAGTTGTTCCTTATAATAGCCCGAATCGGCAACAAGATAGGTCTTCATACGGTATGATTTCCCCTAATTGAGGGCGGAATACTGAAAAATAGCCCCATTTATCTCCACTTCGAGTATCGGGAAGAGCATCGCAAATAAGGGTTCCTGCATGTCTTTTGATGCCTGAGAGAGCAAAAGTTGCACCTATTCGATGCCTTTTCCCAGCTTTTTCATCGTCGGAGCGGTTGAAATGGGGATATTGTACTTCAAATTCTTAGTCTCTATTTCTACATAATTTATTGATTATGAGCCTTTTAGAGAGAAGTGGGGTTGGGCGGAGCGTTCCAGTTCCAGTTGTTCCAATTAATTTTTTGAGCGTTCCATTCCACCTTCTTATATATATAACTATCTATATATTAAGTAGTTATAGAGTCTCTATAAAGGGATATTGTCCTATGAAAACCTATTTGGAACAATTGGAACAACTGGAACAACTGGAACGCTTGCCCGAAAATCATTTCTGTTTTGAGCCTGTTACCAGCCTCCCCGAAGTCCCCCTTTCCTCTAGAAGGCCTCGACTCCGTTTTATCTCTTTTCACCTTCGCAATCATCGAAAGTTCGTTTGTGGTTCTCTGTCATCTCTTAATAGTAGTATAGTAGTACCAATATTCCTCTTCTGGAGTTTTCAAGTAACCTATGCCTTGCAGAGTTAAAAGCATTTTAAGTATCTTAATAGGCAAAATCCTATTGTAAAGTGTGAGAAATTAATATTTATTCGTTTGTTTTTGGGTAAAAAATGAAAATAAATCCCCTTTCATTTTGTTTTTTGCCAGTTTCTTCGTACCTTTGCGCATGGATTCGGCAGGAGCCGCTTCCAGACATTTTAGTAAAAACAAAGCATTGACTATTATTGTGGTCTTCCAGAAAAAGCCTAGGAAACTTTCTTTCTGAATATACGACCGCACCAATAATGGTTGGCTTCATCTGTGGTAAGCATAGGTGAGCCTCTCGTCAAATATGTAGAGTCAATGTTCATGCCTGATATAGGGTGTGAGCATTCTTATATTTGACGGTGGTTCAGACATTTCCTAGGCTTGCCACGGAAGACCTTAAGAATCGTTCACACCCTTCTTTTGTGTCTCTTTGCGTGTAGCCTGATGATAGTTGGATGCAGCTATTAATAACTATCAGAATATGGCAGACAATATTGATGAACTACATCGAAAAATAAAAGATTTGGAGGGTGAAGTGGCTTATCTTAATGCTCAGTTGAAGCAAGATAACCGTTTTGGACTTCATTGGATAGATGTGCCTGAAGCTTTTGAAGCTGGAGGAGAAAATGCTATTCCGATTCTTGAAGAAGTACCAGAACTTTCCATCACGAAAGATGATGGAAAACCTACTCATATACTCATAGAAGGTGATAATTATCATGCTCTTACTTGCCTTAATTATACGCATCAAGGTAAGGTGGATGTAATTTATATTGATCCTCCTTATAATACGGGTAGTGATGGGTTTACGTATAAGGATAAGAGATTCCTAGATAAATATCCTGATGGTACCCAGTTGCCAAAGAATCATCCGTTACGTCATAGTTCTTGGTTGTCGTTTATGGACAAACGAATGAAACTCGCATCTTCTTTGTTGAAAGAAGATGGAGTTATCTATATCAGCATTAATGAAGAAGAATATGCTAATTTAAAGTTGCTGTGTGATAGTGTTTTTGGTTATTCTAATTATATTACCACTATCACAATAAAAGTGCGTCATGAGAATAGAATTCTCAAGGGTGATAAACCAATGCACGAAACGACAGAATTGCTTTTGATGTATAGGAAGTCAGACAAGTTTAACATAAGTAAACGTATAGTTGATAATTCTGCCCCTAAAGATTATATTTATGAAATTGAGGAGTTGATAGATAATCCGGAAATAATTATGATGGGAGGTAAGAAAGTAAAAGTCTTTCATCCTGGAGAATATCGGATTGTAGAATATGAACCAAGTTTTGAACATCTTAAGAAAATAAATATTCGTGGTTCCATAAAGACGGGTAATAGTTCCGGAAGATTTCACATGAGCTACCTCGAAGAAAGAAATAATGATTTTGGGGTAATTTATAAGGTCCCTAATATGGGGGATGATGGCAGGGATGGTAGATATTTCCTCTCTAGAAGCGATAGTTCTCACGCAAACGGATTTTACTTCCAGGGAGCACCTTTACAGAGAAATGACACAAAAGAAATTCCATATCCTAATTTCTTGGATTTTGAACAAGAGTTCAATCTGGTTGGAACAGAAGGTGGCGTTCCTTTTGATGGCGGAAAGAAGCCGATTGCATTTATACAGTATTTGTTGAAAATAGCTAAAGGTAATAATAAAAATCTTGTTGTTCTAGATTTTTTTGCCGGTAGTGGGTCTACAGGGCATGCATTTTTGGATGGAGGCTATACAGGTCAGGTAATCTTAGTTCAAGCGCCAGAAAAGACTTATGAAATCAAAAAAGGCAAGAAGTTAGCCAAGAACAATTGTAAGGGCGTTTTTAATGCTGGATTCGAAACTATTACACAGATAACAAGAAAACGTATCGAAAATGCTATTGGCGGATATGTGACTGACAAAAAGATTTCGAAAGTATTATTTGAGGAAGAACTGACTCCTACATCATTAAAGAAAGTTCCTGATTATCTTGCAAGGATAAACGAAATAAAGCAGGAAAATGAAAAGTTGTATCATTCGTTTGATGTGCATGTTAAAGATGGGGTGCTTATGCTGCAAGGAGAAATCTCGAAAAAGAAAACTTGTCCGCCTCTCGGCAATTCTCTCAAGTATTATCGCACTTCTTTCGTAGGAACAAGTACGGCTAATCAGGCTACAGACCATGACAAGACAATCCTTGCCCAAAAGGCTGGATGTCTGCTGGCCTTGGCTGAGAATACGCTTTACGAAATGAAGAAAACTGATAGCTATCAGATATTCAAGGACAAAAATCATGATGTATGGACGGCAATCTATTTTAAAGAAGATTATCGCCCGAAATATTTCAACGAATTTGTTCATGAAGTAGAGCAGCTTCAGGGCGTGAAGAATATATATATTTTCAGTTGGGGCGACGTCGGTTCTTTCGATTCCTATTTCGAATATCTTTCTGGGGTAAATCTGAAGAGCATTCCTCAGCCTATCCTCGATATTTACAAATCTTTAAATGCTTAAGAAAGTATGGAACAGATACCTTTTCAGATAGAAGCCGTAGATAAACTGGTGGCTAATATAAAGCGATTATGGGGACATGGAGATCGCCAGATTCCTGTTGTTCTGAAAGCTCCTACAGGAAGCGGTAAGACTTATATGACTCAGAAGATGATTTGCGAGATGGCAGAACAGCCAGATTGGGATAGAGATGTGGCTTATGTATGGATCACATTCTCCGACGACCTCGCCATGCAGAGCAAGCATAAGTTTGATGTCTACTTCCCTACTAGTAAGCATGGGCGATTGTTGACGATAGATGATTTTAGCCTTGGGGCTCTGCAGAAAAACGATGTGCTTTTCATCAACTGGCAAAAACTGGTGAGCGAGAAAGCCGGAAACCGTATATACAGACGACCGGAAAATCCAGATGAGCGACATGAGAGTAGAGTATACTTCGAGGATTTTGTAGAGAATACCCATGCCAACGGCGTGGAAATAGTATTTATAATCGACGAGTGCCATCTGAATGTAACCGAAGCTGCTAATCGTGACGTGATTAGCAAACTCGACCCGAAAATCTGCATTCATGTCTCTGCTACTCCGCCTCCTGAAGTGATGGTAAAAGCTGCAGATTATGACTCGAATGTGGTAATAAAGCATGAAGATGTGGTAGCACAAGGGCTGATTAAGGAGAGCATCATTACCCAGACGAAAGAGAATTTGGATAAATATCAAGGCGAAGATGAAGATCATGTCCTGCTGAAACTTGCTATCGAAAAGCGCAGGGAACTTAAAGCGGAGATTGAGGCCTTCGGCAAAAACGTCAATCCGCTAGTTATCATCCAGTTGCCAAATGATGATGAAACCTTGATAGAACAGGGGCAGCCTACCAAGGAAGAGATTACGAAAGAATATCTTATCTCGCAGGGGGTAAAGGCAAACAGAATTGCATCTTGGTTTACTGGTAAGGCTAAGCCTGAGGGGCTGGAACGGAATGATAGCGAATACGAATACCTTCTGTTTAAAACCGCAGCCGGTACAGGTTGGGATTGTCCCCGTGCTCAGGTTCTGGTCATGTTTCGTGATATTAAATCTGAAATTTTCAGTACTCAGACCATCGGTAGAATTCTCCGTGTTCCAATCATGCACGAAGAAGTGTCTAAGGTTTTCCGTAATGGTTATCTTTATACCAACTTCTCGCGCAAAGCTGTAACAGAGGCTGATTATGGCGGAATGGGCAACAAGCCAAAAACGCTTATCTCTTACAACAAAAAGGGGGAAGACTACATCATCGACCCGAATCTGATGACAGATATGCTGTCGCGTGTAGATTATGGAGATTTGGGTAAATCGGGTGAATTCCAACAATGTCTGTTTGATACATTCAATCGCTATTTCGGCATTACTGATGAGGATGTGTTTGATGATGTTGTAAAAAGGAAACTAGAAACCAAAGGACTCTACTTGAAGGGAAATTTAGCGCATGAGATAGTTTCAGATGCTCAATTCTATGATTACGAAAATATTGGAATCAACCTCAAGGAAGCTAAAGGGGTAGAGCGCGAGTGGAGTAGGAGTGATGTGCAGAAACTCTTTACTTTCACTTTGGTGGAAATCCTGCGTTCGCAATCAGATAATGATTGCAAGGTGGGAAACATCGTGCGTTCTGTTCCAACTTTGAAAAGTGCCATACGCTTGTGGTTCAAGTATTATGCTCTGAAGAATGAAGACGAAGATAAATGGTATCGTATTTTCTTGCATGATGCATTAAACGGATCAGCTTCAAGTATATTCAGACGCCTTATCACGGAAACGCTTAAGGCATACCATCCTTTGCTCGAAGAACAACTACGTAAGCGCAGAGAGGAAAACCGAAAGCGACAGAGTGTTCCTTTTGTATTGAAGAAGATGTATTCTTATACAGAAGAACATGATGAGTTGACGGAGCAGAAATGCCTGTTGCATCCTTTCTTCTTGGGGCAAGACTATACTGGCAGAAAAACGGAAGAGAGCTTTTACAAGTATCTTGAGGGTCAGGATGGTATAGAATGGTGGTTTAAGAATGGAGATAGCGGTAAGGATTGGCTTGCCATTCGTTATTTCAGCGAAGAACGCAACGAAGAAGCACTTTTCTATCCCGACTGGATTTTCAAAAAGAAGGATGGTACTATCGGCATCTTTGACACCAAAGGAGGTCAGACGGCTGCATCTAAAGACACGAAAAACAAGGCTGAGGCTTTGCAGAAGCGTCTTTCCATGTTGAACAACTTGGCTGAAGGCAGAATAAATTACGTTGGCGGTATTGTAATAGCTGCTAATGGTACATGGTATTATAATGATAATGATAATGAGGAATATGCCTATCAGCCTGGTAGTACAGAGGGTTGGAAATTGATGCAGGATATGTTTGATGTGCTTATGGATGGGGACAGCTTGAATACAGCAATTCTTCATAGCATCTCTCCTTCCGACCGCTTCACCCGTTTCCTCCCTCTGTATTCCATCCAAGCTGCTTGTGGTTACTTCGATAAATATGAGGAGCCGGAGACGGAAGGATGGGTGGATGTATCCTCATTACCATTCACTCCAAATAGGGAAATGTTCGTGGTTCATGCCAAGGGCAACTCGATGCTGCCGAAAATTAAGGATGGAGACTTATGCGTGTTTGAACGTTATCATGGAGGTTCAAGGGAGGGAGAAATCGTACTCTCGCAGGTGAATGAATATTACGAGGAATATGGCGGAAAATATACCATCAAAAAGTTTCATAGCGAGAAAACTGTGAACGAAGAAGGGGTGGAAGTTCATTCAAAAATAGAACTGCAGCCACTCAATAAAGATGGCTTCCAGGCCATAGAAATCCCGGAAGATAATGAAGCCAAGATTGCTACCATCGGCGTTTTGAAATACATTATCTGCTAAAGATAAAAGGGCAAAAGCATTACCTTGTCAATATATGGTATGATGCTTTTGCCCTTTCTTTCTGTATGTCTTTTATTCCACTTTCTTTTCTTCCGTTTTTTTTATTCCACCTCCTCGCACATCGCCATCTCTGCTCCCCGGTAAATCACAACGAGCTGATGAAGCTTCGTGGTTTTCACGGATTTGTGCACTATGTCGCTATTGGCGTAGCGCCTTATCTGGGCTGAGGCTTCCTCGAAGAGATGGTTCAGCTGCTCATCGCTGGTGCCTGGCTTGCAATATTTCAATTCCACGATGTAGGAATCTTCTATGTCCTTATAGATGTCGCAGAGGGGCAGCAGGAAGATGTCGGCATAACCGCCATCGTTGTCAAGTTCAGAAATAGGACGGTAGAACTTGCATTGGCTCGTCATCGCCAGAGTGAAACCATGAACGTAGGCTTCGCCTTTCTGCTTGTCGCGCTGGGAGGAGAAGCGCTTCAGACAATCGGCTATGTAGGCAAAGTAGGGCTTGAATGCGCCTTCGTAAGCCAACTTGCTCTCCAGCTGGGTCTTGTCGTATTGCTCAAAGGTGAGGTCGTTCTCCTTGTAGGTATCCAGCAGATAGGTGTACATCTGGTCGCGCACCACCTCGTTGGGAACCACAAAGCGGGTGTTGCCCTGGTAGGTGCCGTCTATCGTTACCATGCCGAAATAGAAGAGCAGACTCAGGAAATTATCTGGGTCGTTGATGCGCTCGGCAGGGAAATTCTCCATCAGGGTTCCCGTGGTGAATCCCCTGGTCACGATATCCTGTATGATGCTGGCATCGTGGGCAAACTCCTTGTCATGGCGGATGAGCATGCGAATCTTGTCGTAGTCGATGCGGATGTTGGTTTCCACCAGCTTCTTCGGAATATCATAGTTGTTGCGGATGTAATTATCTACAAAGTAGAGCACCATCACGGAGTTGTACATGGTTGTGTTGCCGTACTTTTCTTCTGAGAAGCAATAATTATCATACCATGGCTTCATCACTTCTATCAGCTCGTCCACGCTATGGCGGAATGGCAGCACGCTGGCGTAATAAGCCAGCATCTGGCGCACTTCCTCCTCGGTGAATCCCACCATTTCGTTGAACTCCTGAGACAGGGAATAGTTGGTTCCGATGTTGAAACCGCTGGTCAGATCGTCCATTGTTACGGGGCTTACTCCTGTAACAAAAACTCTGCCCAATGAATCTCCTGCGGCTCCCTTGATTGTGTCGAAGAAATGTCGTAGATACCCCTCGCCGTGAGTCTGTTCGCGATATCGGGTTTCATGTTCCTTGTGGGCAAGAATCTGATTGGTAAAGTGGTCGTATTCGTCGATGAAGAGATAAATCTTCAAGCCTGCTTCAGCACATTTGTCGCATAGAAATCCCAGTTGGGCAACGGCATCTTCCTTTTGGTTCATCTCTTCCTTTGTGTGCGGTGGCAAAAGGTGGGCGTATCTGCTACAGAAGGAATTGAACTTGTTGTTGCAATGGGCATCAAGTCCTTTTTTATAATTATCCAATCCTGCTGAAATCATGGCAAAATTCAGGTGAAGGATGAGATAGCTGTTGCGTTCAGGGGTAGGATTCTCTCCGATGTAAAGCTTGCCGAAGAGGCTTTCAAACTTATCCTTCTTGTTGATGTCGTAATAGTTTTCGAGCATGGAGAGGGTAAGGCTCTTGCCGAAACGGCGAGGGCGAATGAAGAAGAAATACATGTTAGATTCTTCTATTTTCTCTATGAATGGGGTCTTGTCAACATAGTAACAATCTCTTTCCATTACATCCTCAAAGTTCTGCATTCCGTAAGGGATGCGCTTGCGATAGATTCGCTTTTGTCTTTCTATTTTTGCCATAATCGAAACCAACTTTTTGTTTTTATGCCGCAAAGTTAAGATTATTATTTGGAATAAGCAAAGTTTTCGGGGCTTTTTCTTGGTGGTTTATCAGAAAATGAGTAGTTTTGCGGACGTGAATCAAATAGATAATGGATAAGACAATGGATAAGACAACGACTCAAATTACGATGCTGGGTACGGGAAATGCTACGGTTTCTCAGATTTATAATACCTGTTTTGTGCTCCAGACTCCCAGCACCCTGATGCTGGTGGATGCTGGCGGAGGAAACGGAATACTGGCGCAGCTGAAGAAGGTGAATGTTCAGATTTCTGACATTCATCACCTCTTTGTTACCCATGCGCATACCGACCATGTGCTGGGGGTAATCTGGGTAATCCGAATGGTGGCACAATGTAAGGGATATGAGGGATTGCTGCATGTGTATGGAAACGATAAGGTGATGAAGGTGATCAAGACCATCATCGACATGATTCTTGCCAAGAAGCAACTGGCTAAGGTGGCTGAAAGGGTGGTGTTCCATCAGCTGGAAGATGGGGAGCGTTTTGAAGTGGGGGATATGAAGCTGGAATGCTTTGATATTCAATCTACTAAGGAGAAACAGTTCGGGTTCCGTGCGGAATTGCCTGGTGGAGAGGTCTTGGCGTGTCTGGGCGATGAGCCTTATAATGAGCAGAACCGCCGCTACATAGAGGGGGCGGACTGGATGATGTGCGAGGCGTTCTGTCTCTATGCCGACCGCGATACGTTCAAGCCTTATGAGAAATGCCACAGTACGGCGCTTGATGCCGGAAAACTGGCGGAGGAACTGGGCGTGAAGAATCTCATCCTGTATCATACGGAGGAGAAAACGCTGGATAATCGTAGGGAAAATTATACCCTTGAAGCTGCTGAGAACTTCAAGGGGAGAATCTTCGTTCCGGATGATTTGGAAGTGATTGAGCTATAGGATTTTTCTTTGTCCCACAGATTTCACAGATTTACACAGATTTTTGACCTGTACGGTCGGGGATTTCGCAGATTTTTTTGTTTGGATATTTGGGGAATTTTCCTCCCGATTATGACAAGAATGAATCTGTGTAAATCTGTAGTATCTGTGGGGCTTTTGAAGTGGCTCACTTTTTCAGTCTTTTTTAATATGCTTCTCCCTGCTCTATTTCTTCCTGCGTGATGCGCTTGCGGTCCATGGCGCGCCAGGCGAAGACGATGTAGGCGAGCACGAACGGGATGAGGAGGGAAACTATCGCCATGGTGCGGAGCGTGAACTCGCTGCTACAGCTGTTGGCGAGAGTGAGCGAACTCTGAAGGTCGATGTTGGATGGATAGTAGGCGGTATTGTTCCAGCCGGCTATCAGCAGCAGAACCAGCACGGTGAGCACGGTTCCGATGCCCGTAAACCAGATTCCCTTTCTATACTGCACGCTCCTCGATGACTTGAAAATGCCGAAAAGAACGAGTACTACACCTATTAATAATATTACAAGCAAGATTGGCATCTCCAGGAGATTGTGAAGATACTTCATGCTCTCTATCGTAATACCGGAAGAAGAAGTGCTGAATCCATCTTTTACCAGCAATCTGATGAGGAATGGCAGGAAGAACAATAGGAAGAGGAGGGCATTCCATGGCAACTGGCGGGTGCAGCGCTCCTGAATCTGCTGGTGCTCGATGTTGTTCTTGATGTAGAGCATGCCCAGAATGCGGGCTAGCATCAGTACGGCAAGTCCCAGCACCACGTTCCATGGGTCGAGCAGGGCATCAAGACCATGGCTGGCGTTTGCCCAGCGGCTGATGACAGGTTGCAGACTGTTGGTAATATTGCCCTTGTCTATCAGGAAATTGCTGCCGTTGAAGAAGGTGGCTACGGCGCCGCCAAGGAGCAACGGACCCATGATGCCGTTGATAATGAGGCAGATCTGAAAGGTCTTCGGTCCAAGAAAATTACCTATCTTGTTCTGGAATTCATAGCTCACGGCTTGAATCACAAACGAGAACAGGATGATCATCCACAGCCAGTAGGCTCCGCCGAAACTGGTGCTGTAGAACAGCGGGAATGAGGCGAAGAAGGCTCCGCCGAAGGTGACGAGCGTGGTGAAGGTGAACTCCCATTTTCGTCCCGTAGAGTTGATGATGAGGCGACGCTCTTCTTCCGTTTTTCCCAAACAGAATATCAAGGTGTTGGCTCCCTGTACAAACATGAGAAACACCAGCAGGGCTCCTAATAATGATACGAGGAACCACCAGTATGATTGCAAAAATTCGTATGTCATAATGCTAATGTCATAAAGTTAATTCATAATCTTAAGTTTATCATCTTAAGTTTTTATTCGTATTCCGGTCCTTTCTTGATCTGCTTCACCAGGATGCTGATTTCTACGGCAAGCATGGTGGTGAAGAGTGCCAGGAAGATGAAGAAGGTGGTGGCCACGCTGCCTGCCTCGATGTCGGAGATGGCGGCACTTACTGGCAGCAGGTCTTGGATGGTCCAAGGCTGGCGACCGATTTCTGCTACTATCCAGCCCGATTCTGAGGCGATGTAAGCCAGCGGAATCATGATGATGGCGGAAATGAGGAACCATCGGTATTGGGCGATTTCCTTCTTATAGACCAGGAATAGGCTGAGGGCGAAGAAGAGAATGAGCAGGCAGCCTACTCCCACCATCAGGCGGAAGGCGTAGAAGCAGATCGGGATGCTCGGTACCAGTTCTTTGGCGTCCTTGATGTAACCATATCCGAAGTATTTCATATTCTCCCTGAGGATAGGGAGCTGGTCTTTCGCCTTCGTTTCGCGATAGGTTTTCAGGGCAACTATCGCCTTCTTGCCCCGGGCTATCTTTTCCTGCACGGATGGTTCCCGGGTGCCATCCTCTTTAGTGTAACCCTTGATAATATCGTTTACGCCAGGCACGTAGCCATCGGCTGTGCGGGTGGCTAAGAACGAGAGCATGTTAGGGATGGCGATGCGCATGGCTGGCTCCTGCTCGTTTTCGTAATCGGGCTGCCGGAAGGGATGAACGGCTGCTATCGCCGTGAGGCTTTCGCCGTTTCCACCATTATATAATGCTTCCATCGCAGCCAGTTTCATCGGCTGCACCTGTGCCACCTGGTAGGCAGAGTTGTCGCCGGTCATCGCAGCCAGCAGGGTGGCGATGAGTCCTACTCCGGCACCCATCTTGATGCTCGCCTTCGCCAGTTGGGTTTCTCTCTTCTTCAGGAGATACCAGCAGCTTACGGCTACTACGAAGGTGGCGCCGATGATCCAGGAGGAAGTAACGGTATGGGTGAACTTGTTGATGGCGAATGGCGAGAGTGCCACATCCATAAACGAAGTCATCTCGAAGCGCATGGTATCGGGATTAAATTCCTGTCCCACCGGATACTGCATCCAGGCGTTGGCTACGAGAATCCACCAGGCAGAAATGGTGGCGCCAAGTCCCGTGAGCCAGGTGGAGGCAAGGTGGAAGCCCCGGCTCACCTTATCCCAGCCGAAGAACATTACGGCTACGAAGGTGCTCTCCATGAAGAATGCCAGGATGCCTTCGATGGCTAGGGGAGCGCCGAATACGTCGCCCACGAACCAGGAGTAGTTGCTCCAGTTGGTTCCGAATTCAAATTCCAGGATGATGCCTGTGGCAACGCCCATGGCGAAGTTGACGCCAAAGAGTTTTTGCCAGAAACGGGTTACGTGCTTCCAGAACGGCTTGTTGGTGCGGTAGTAGCATGTTTCGGCGATGCCCATGATTACTGCCAGTCCCAGGGTGAGCGGCACGAACAGCCAATGGTAGATGGCCGTGAGTGCGAATTGCGCCCTCGACCAGTCGATGGTCGCTGATGTAATGTCTAACAATAGATTTGTCATCATAGTTGAATGGTTTTAGAATTGTTATTATATAATGTTTTTGTATTTCTTTCGATGTGAAGGTTGCGGGGATTCAGAGTCTTATCTGTTCAGAATTTCCTTGGAAACGAAGCCAGCCTTGTCTCCGTTCTTGGCATTCGTATTGATAAAATCTGGAAAGAAAAAGAGTTTGAGCACCAGGAAGATGATGGCAAGCTTGATGAGAATGACAGCCCAGAGCGTCTTGCCCAGCGTCATCGTCCTGAAACCATCGTAATAGAGATGGAAAATCCGGGACAGCAGTCCTTGTTTCATCGGTTTTACATCCGTTTTCATCAGGTTTTTATCCTTTTTCTTCTGCATAAGTACTCCTTCTTTAAAAAATCTGCTGCAAATCTACAATAAAATTATGTAACTACCAAATATTTTCTTGAAAAAGTTACAAAAAGATTGCTTTCAGGTATCCCATAAGGGAGTTATTTTAAAGTTTTTCTTTTTTTTATGGAATAAGGCTTGCCGTTTCATCAGAATTTATTATCTTTGTCCCCTAAAACATAGAAACATTTTAATCAGAAATAATCAGAAGAAATGATGAATATAGAATCAGTTAGAGAGTATTGCCTCTCGCTTCCCCTCGTAGCCGAGGCTTTTCCTTTTGATGAGCAGACCTTGGTGTTTCGCATTTTGGGCAAGATCTTTGCCTGTGTTGACCTGGAGCGCCCCGAGTGGGTTACGATGAAATGTAATGCCGATTACGCCCTCGAACTCCGGGAAGTGCATCCCGAAATAGAAGGCGCATGGCATTGGAATAAGAAATACTGGAATCAGGTAAACCTTTATGGCAAGCTGGAAGATGATTTCATCCAGGCCCTGATTCGCCACAGTTATTCCGAAGTAGTGAAGAAGCTCAAGAAACAGGAAAAGCTTGAGCATCCTGAAATCATGGAGGTTGTGGAGTAGTTTCTACCACTCCACCTTATCGTTGAGAATCACGCCGTCGGTTGCATCTTCGGCTGTAAAGGTTTCGGCTTTATACTGCACGCAGAGCATCACGAGTGGTTCTGTACCGTTGTTGCGAACAGAGCGCTTGCCGGCTGGTGCTACTCTCACCACGCTTCCCTCCTGAATAGGGAATACCTTGCCATCTACCTGGAACTCGCCCTTGCCGCTGAGGAAGAAATACAGTTCCTCGTGGTTCTTGTGGGTGTGGAGGAAACCTGTCTCTGTGCCAGGAGCAAAGCTTTGGAATGAGAACTCACCACCAGTAGCGTTCACGCTCTGACCTCCGAATACCTTTCCGGGAATCTTAATCTCAGGACCCATCTCTAAGGTGTAATCCTTGATTTCACTCATCTTGCCAAAATCTGTGGCTGTGAAGTTTTCAGCCTTTGCAATAATCTTTGTTTCTTTCATCTTGTCTGTTATTTTTAAATGTTTATATTTCTTTTTTCTTTCTTTTTGTGAATACTTCTGTTTTCAGCTTTCATTTCTGAATTGCGCTGCAAAGATACTGCGAAAAACCGGTTCCTGCAAGAGGGCACTTGGGGGTAAGATGGTTACCGGGAGGTAACTATTGCGTGGGAATGGGAGAAAGAAAAATGAAGCGTTAACTTAGATTAACCTCAAATCCGCAACCTATAGGGTTTAGTGGGATTTTGCTTGCAACGCGACAAAATTCATTTTATTGTACATATTTCTTGCACAACAGAAATGTCGCAGAC
>OOBM01000130.1_pt1 | contig 64840 bp, 62 predicted proteins | sample 1671581 | NCBI WGS metagenome assembly OOBM01 (sample SAMN06348171, study PRJEB24527) | human gut metagenome
TTAGGGTTCGTTAGGGACTTGCACCCATTAGAATAAGCTCATGCCGAGCATACAACCAAAAAGCCCCGACATCACGTCGAGGCTTTTGAAGTTTTTGAATGTTTCAGCAGTTTGTGTTTTTTATGTAGTTATGATTTTATCGTTTTTGAAAATCAATTCTTTTTCTGGGTGCAAAATTAAGACAAATATTGATATAAATCAAATAAATCTCGATTTTTTATGCAAAAAACCACGTAAACGTTTACAATTTTTGCACACCAAAAAGACCATTTGTGAGCTGTTGTGGCTAAAATACAGCTGTGCATTTTGTGTCCTTTGAATATTTTCTGCCACATTAATAAAAAAGTTAAAATATTAATGCTATATTTTGTTTTCTCTGTATTTTACACTATCTTTGCACTATATTATATAGATAAAGAAAATAAATGAAAGAATTTGTAATATCAGAAGTCAAGGCGGAAACCGCTGTACTCGTGGGTCTGATTACCAAGACACAGGACGAAGCCAAGACCAAGGAATATCTCGACGAGTTGGAATTTCTTGCAGATACCGCAGGCGCCGTCACCGTGAAGCGATTCACGCAGAAGGTGGTGTCGCCTAACCAGACCACCTACGTGGGAAAGGGTAAGCTGGAGGAAATCAAGCAATACATCAAGGACGAGGAAGAGGAAGATAGAGAAGTAGGTATGGTCATCTTTGATGATGAGCTTTCTGCCAAACAGATCCGTAACATCGAACAGGAACTGCAGGTGAAGATTCTGGACCGCACCTCACTCATCCTCGATATCTTCGCCATGCGTGCGCAAACCGCTGCGGCTAAAACCCAGGTAGAGTTGGCGCAATACCGCTATATGCTCCCTCGTCTGCAAAGACTCTGGACTCATCTGGAACGACAGGGTGGTGGTTCAGGATCGGGTGGCGGTAAGGGATCTGTTGGTCTGCGTGGACCGGGTGAGACCCAGCTCGAGATGGACCGCCGTATCATCCTCGGCAGAATGAGTCTCCTCAAAGAGCGACTGGCAGAAATCGACAAGCAGAAGACTACACAGCGAAAAAACAGAGGCAGAATGGTGCGCGTGGCACTGGTGGGCTATACCAACGTAGGTAAATCTACCATCATGAATCTGCTCAGCAAGAGCGAGGTGTTTGCAGAGAACAAACTCTTTGCCACCCTCGACACCACCGTACGCAAGGTGGTGGTAGATAACCTGCCGTTCCTCCTTGCCGATACCGTAGGATTCATCCGCAAATTGCCAACCGACCTGGTCGACTCATTCAAGAGTACCCTTGACGAGACACGCGAGGCCGACCTCCTTCTGCACGTAGTAGACATCTCACATCCCGACTTCGAAGAGCAGATCCAGGTAGTAGAGAATACGCTCAAGGAACTGGATTGCGCCGATAAGCCATCGATGATTATCTTCAACAAGATAGACAACTACTCATGGGTAGAAAAAGAGGAAGACGACCTCACACCGATGGAGAAAGAGAACATCCCGCTGGAAGACCTGAAGAAGACCTGGATGGCAAAACTCAATGAGGACTGCCTCTTCATCTCGGCAAAGAACAAGGAGAACATCGACGAATTCCGCGAGATACTCTACAAGAAAGTAAGAGAGTTGCACGTACAGAAGTATCCATACAATGACTTCCTGTACCAGGATTATGAGTAAGAACATAAATATCAATAACAAGTAAGTTATGAATGATTACAGACCTTTAACCACCGAGGAAATCGAGGTGCTTAAACATAACGACTGCTGGGCCGAAGACTGGACCTCAGTCAATGTATCAGAAGATTTCAAGCCCAACTTCATGCACCGCGTGATGCTCTATGGCGAAATAAACATCGGATCCTTCAACAAGAACGTGGAGGTGAGCCAGGGCTTCGTAAAGCATTCGGGCATCAACAATGCCACCTTGCGCAATGTAACCATAGGCGACGACTGTCTGATAGAAAACGTAGGCAATTTCATCAACAACTATACCATTGGCGATGATTGCTACATCTCAAACATCTCGACCATGGAAACCACCGAGGGAGCTACTTACGGCGAAGGAAATCTTGTGAGTGTACTCAACGAGGTGGGTGAAGGCAACGTAATCCTCTTCAGCGATCTGAACAGCCAGCTGGCAGCCTTCATGGTGAAGCATTTCCCTGACAAGGAAATGAAGGAGAAAATACGCCAGCTCATCAAGACCGACATCGACAACAAGATGCCGGAGCGGGGCCAGATTGGCAATAATGTGAAGATCATCAATACCAAGGAGATTACCAACTGCGTAATCAATGATTACTGCGAAGTGAACGGTGCTTCCCGTCTGAGCGACTGTACGCTATTGGGCTCTGTTCATGGCAACGTATATATCGGCACAGGCGTTATTACAGAAAACAGCATCATTGCTGAAGGCGCCAGTGTCATCAACAGCGTAAAGATACAGGATTGCTTCGTAGGCGAAGCCTGCCAGCTGTCTAACGGCTTTACCGCATCAGCCTCCGTATTCTTCGCCAACTCCTATATGAGCAATGGCGAGGCTTGTGCAGCCTTCTGCGGTCCTTTCACCGCTTCTCATCATAAAAGCAGTCTGCTTATCGGAGGCATGTTCTCTTTCTATAACGCCGGTTCTGCCACCAACTTCAGCAACCATGCCTACAAGATGGGACCTATGCACTGGGGCATTCTGGAGCGCGGTTCCAAGACAGCCAGCGGTGCTTATCTCCTGATGCCAGCCACTCTGGGTTCCTTCTCAGTATGCTTCGGCAAGCTGATGCACCACCCTAACACCCGCAACCTGCCTTTCGCCTACCTCATTGCCGATGGCGACAAGATGTTCCTCATCCCGGGCAGAAACATCACTACCGTAGGTCTGTACCGCGACATCAAGAAATGGCCTAAGCGTGATCTCCGTGCTATGGAGAACCGCAAGAGCATCGTCAACTTCGACTGGCTTTCACCTTATTCTGTAGGCGAGATTCTGAAGGGTAAGAAGATTCTTGAAAACCTGCGCGAGGTAACGGGCGATAATGTTTCGCAGTATCTCTATCACGAATATATCATACCGGCTTCATCGCTCCACAAGGGCATCAAATATTATGATATCGCCCTCCGCATCTACATGGGTGCCGTATTGAAGCGTGTACTGAAGCGCGACCCAGCCATCACCCCTCCAGCCACCCATGTCGGCGTGGGCGATTGGGATGATCTTTCGGGACTCCTACTCCCGGTTTCTGAAGAAGAAGGCATCGTTAGGGATGTGAAGGAAGGAACTATCGAGAATATAGAACAGTTGCTCGACCGATTTGAAGAAATCAATGCCAACTATCGCGACTACCAGTGGGCATGGACCTACCAGATGATCTGCGATTACTACGGCATCAGTGACATCACACTCGAAGATGCCAACCGCATACACGAAGATTATATCAAGGCACGCCGCTCATGGATAGCAGAAATCCGAAAGGATGCTGAGAAAGAATTTGCCATGGGCGATGTGGAGGAAGAGGTTTTCCGCAACTTCGTCGACAGCCTCGACCAGGAAATAGAATACGAGAATTAATTAGACTTGAATATTTCAACAGTTTAAAATAACAAAAAACATTATGGCAAAAACTCCAGATTTTAAGTATGCTCCAATGTTCCAGATTGGAGAGGACAAGACAGAGTATCGCCTTATCTCTAAGGAAGGCGTAAGTACAGCAGAGTTCGAGGGTAAGACTATCCTCAAGGTTTCTAAGGAAGCTCTTACTTTGCTGGCACAGCAGGGTTTCCACGACGTAGAGTTCAAGCTCCGTCGTGAGCACAACCTCCAGGTAGCTAAGATTCTCAGCGACCCAGAGGCTTCTGAGAACGACAAGTACGTAGCACTCCAGTTCCTCCGCAATGCAGAGACTGCCGTTAAGGGCATCCTCCCATTCTGCCAGGATACAGGTACTGCTATCATCCACGGTGAGAAGGGTCAGCGTGTATGGACCGACTTCGAGGATGAAGAGGCTTTGAGCCTGGGTGTATACAACACCTTTACACAGGACAACCTCCGTTATTCTCAGAACGCTCCTCTCAACATGTATGATGAGGTGAACACCCGTTGCAACCTTCCTGCTCAGATTGATATCGAGGCTACAGAGGGCGACGAGTACCGCTTCGTGATGGTAGCTAAGGGTGGTGGCTCTGCCAACAAGACCTATTTCTACCCAATGACCAAGGCTACTATCCAGAACGAGGGCACATTGCTCCCATTCCTCGTAGAGAAGATGAAGAGTCTGGGTACAGCAGCATGTCCTCCTTACCACATCGCCTTCGTTATCGGTGGTACTTCAGCTGAGAAGAACCTCCTCACCGTGAAGTTGGCTTCTATCAAGTACTACGATGAGTTGCCTACAACAGGTGATGAGACGGGTCGTGCTTTCCGTGACATCGACTTGGAGAACAAGCTCCTCGAAGAGGCTCACAAGATTGGCTTGGGTGCACAGTTCGGCGGTAAGTATCTCGCTCACGATATCCGCGTGATTCGTTTGCCACGTCATGGTGCGAGCTGCCCTATCGGTATGGGTGTAAGCTGCTCTGCCGACCGTAACATCAAGGCTAAGATCAACAAGGACGGTATCTGGTTGGAGAAGATGGATGAGAACCCAACAGAGTTGATTCCTGAGGAGCTCCGCAACCCAGGTGAGGGTACCAAGGGTATCGAGATTGACCTCGACAAGGGTATCGACGCAGTTCGTGCTGAGTTGACCAAGTATCCTGTAAGCACCCGTGTTAACTTGAAGGGTACCATCATCGTAGCTCGTGACATCGCTCACGCTAAGCTCAAGGCTCGTCTGGATGCAGGCGAGGAGATGCCAGAGTACTTCAAGAATCACCCTATCCTCTATGCTGGTCCAGCCAAGACTCCAGAGGGTTATCCATGTGGCTCTATGGGACCTACCACAGCCAACCGTATGGACCCATACGTAGATGAGTTCCAGGATCATGGCGCTAGCCTTGTAATGATTGCCAAGGGTAACCGTGGCGATATTGTTACAGAGGCTTGCAAGAAGCATGGTGGTTTCTACCTCGGTACTATCGGTGGTGTAGCTGCCGTTCTCTCTAAGAGTTCTATCAAGAGCATTGAGTGCGTAGAGTACCCAGAGCTCGGTATGGAGGCTATCTGGAAGATTACCGTAGAGGACTTCCCTGCATTCATCCTCGTAGATGATAAGGGCAACGACTTCTTCAAGCAGTTGAAGCCTTGGACTCCTTGCAAGGAATGCCAGAAGTAAATGATACAGAAATCATGAAATCGAGTAGGAGGAAAACGAAGCAGTTTTCTTCCTACTTTCGTTTTCCGACCTCTCACACCACCGTACGTGCGGTTCCGCATACGGCGGTTCCTATTTTGGATACCATTCGAGATACGCTTCCATTAAAGTAGCATACCCTGCGGAGCGTAGTTTATTGTTATCTATCGCCCTTTTTAGAATAGGGCTGTCAGCTATTCGCCAATAGCCCTTGCGAGTATTACACCATTCGTATGCTTGGTATTTATTGATTCCACATATGACGAGGTTTGCCACTTTTGTCTTGGCTTTCTTCCAAGCTTTCCATATACACATGCGGATTCTACGCCTTAGCCATTCGTCCGTTTCAAGCAAGAGACGCTTCATATTAGCAAGGTGATAATAGCTGACCCAACCTCTTATGTATTCTTTCAGCTTTTGCTTTCTCTTGGCATATCCCCATCCGTTGCTGCGACTTGTCAGTTCTTTCAACCTTGACTTCATCTTGGCTTTGGACTTTGGATGCACCGTGAGTTGGCATTTGCCTTTCATCACATAAAAGGAGTAGCCGAGATATTTCACTCCGCGCACATACGACACTACGATCTTTTCCTTGTTGACTTTGAGATATAGAGTATTCTCTATAAATCGGGTTATAGACTCCTTCACTCTCATTGCAGCCCTCTTGGACTTACAGAATATCATCGAGTCATCTGCATAGCGTACAAAGGGAAGCCCTCTGCGTTCAAGTTCTTGATCCAATTCGTTGAGCATGATGTTACTCAACAACGGACTTAGCGGTCCTCCTTGGGGAGTTCCTTCCTCGCTCGCTTCAAACAAGCCTTTGTTCATTACACCACTTCGGAGATATTTGTGTATAAGGCTGACCACTCTGCCGTCTTTTATCGTACGGCTGAGAATTTCTATGAGTTTGCTATGGCTCACGGTATCGAAGAAGCGTTCAAGGTCAAGGTCAAGGTCTACTACATATATGTAGCCTTCGTTGATTATCCTTTGCGCTCCTCGTAGTGCGTCATGGCATCCTCTTCTCGGACGGAAGCCGTAGCTCGTCTTGGAGAATTGGTTCTCATAGATGGGAGTCAGTACTTGGTTGATGGCTTGTTGCACCAGACGGTCTACTACTGTAGGTATTCCCAACAGGCGCATCTTGCCATTGTCCTTGGGTATTTCTACCCTTTTCACTGGGTTCGGACGATAAGAACCGTCCATCAAGGAACGGATGAGTTCATCCTTATTGGTCAAGAGCCATGGGAGTAAATGCTCGCACGACATCTTGTCGATACCACCACAGCCTTTGTTTCTCACAACAGCCTTGTAGGCTCGGTTGAGATTTGCAGGACTAAGGATTTGCTCGAAAAGGTGTTCCTTCTCGAATGGTACTTCCACGATGTTGTCTTCACACATCCACATGAAGGTCTGCACTCCCCCATACCATTCGGTTTCCGACCTATCTCTTTGGGGGCAGCCATTAACTTGGGATAATGTTTTCTGCATTCTTTCCTTCATAAGGTATGTTTCAATTATTATCGTTTAATTGTTAGGTTCTGCCCTTCATGCAACATTATCGACGGTTGCACTACTATGGCTTCTGCTGACTTCTCACGGCAAGCTTTACTCCACTTCTTTCGTAAAAAAAAACAACTATTTGAAGCGTCCGTGAGACCTCCTCGGATAAGAGCATTGTCTTTCCATCTTATACCCACTTCATTTACACCGACCGTTCCGAATAGCTATAGGGCTTTGGTTTGTATAGCAACCTTACCCACGGTCATATGCCTTGTATGAAGTTTCTGTCCGTTAGGTCAGATGTTTGCCGCCGGCTTCTTTCAGATTTCACCTCACGATGAACACCCTTGCCTTTGGCTATGTAATTCCCGCTATTAGGGCTTACTCGGGACTTGCACCCGTTAGACAATGCTCGTGCCGAGCATACTATGAAAAAAGCTCAGGGCAGATAGCCCTGAGCTTTCTTTTTATACTTACGCTACACCCATGCTTTACACACAGCATGCAGCCTTGTTAACTGGACTTCCATAAAAACACATCATCTCAGCCGTATCTGCTCCTGGCATCTGTCTGCCACCTCCTTTCTATGCGTAACACAGATAATAGTCTTATCGGAATACGAAGTAAAGAGGCGGTCGAAAAGAAGCTTCTCGGTTTCGGCATCCAGCGATGAGCTGATTTCATCCAACAACAGAATGTTGCCTTCGCGCAAAAGACTGCGGGCTATAGCAATGCGCTGTGCCTGATCGCCACTCAAACGGGTGGCATGCTCTCCTATCTTCGTATCCATACCTGCCGGCAAACTGAACACGAAATCGGCACAGGCTACATGAAGGGCTTCGGTAAGCTGCTCATCGGTAGCCACGGGATTGGCAAGAAGAAGATTATCGCGAATAGTTCCGCTCATCAGCGTATTACCCTGCTCTATATACACGATATGCGAACGCATGGCATAGAGGAGCATCAGCAAGGTGTCAACGGTTGCCTTGAGGGATCCGGAAGCCGACTTCTGTCTGAAGGTGCCAGCAGGAACCAGAAGACTGGAATGCTGATAATCATGACCTGTAACCAATATCGATTTCATATCAGTCATTGCCATCAGGAACGCCTTCTGCTTCTCTCCCAGACTACCACTGATAATGAGCTGTCCCTCCTCATCCTGTCTGCATTCCTCCTTGAAACCGGCAGGTTTCCTCAGTTCTTCCCCGCTTTCGTTCAAGGTAAGAGAGAAGGAGGTCAGGGCAGCAGATGCGACCTGTTCTCGCATTCAAACGCCTGATAAGCCTCCAATAAAACAGCCATCATCTCCTGAGAGGAATCAGGACAAGAAAGGCTGAACCCGACATGGGCTACCTGATAATGCTTTATAATAGATTCCATTATTCTGTAATTTCAGTTATGCTCCCTATAAGGAACGGTTCAAGTTTTTCATTAGTGCAACAAAGGCTCAGAGGCCTCATTGTCTGCAATTTCGCAACAAAAATACGATTTTTATCAGAGAAAGCCATATCTTTCTCTATCTTTCTTCAAATTACTGAAGTTTTGCAGATGGAAATCGGCGCACAAAAAAAGAGATGAAGCAAAATCTACGTTGCTTCATCTCTTTTTATATGATCTCATATTCAGTATCTTACTGCATATCGTAAACCACCTGCATGAGTTTCTTGCCCAGTTCATCAGCCTGCACCATGGTAGAGGCCTCGCTATATACGCGGATGATAGGCTCGGTATTACTCTTGCGGAGGTGAACCCACTTGTCAGGGAAATCGAGCTTGACGCCATCGATATCTGTTACGGTGACATCCTTCTCCTTACCATACATCTCCTTAACCTTCACGAGGATAGCATCTACATCGGTAGATGGAGTCAGGTCGATGCGGTTCTTGGCGATGAAATAGTTAGGGAAGCTGGCACGGAGCTCGCTCACCTTGCAGCCCTTGTGAGCCAGACTGCTCAGGAAGAGGGCGATACCAACGAGGGCATCACGACCGTAATGGCTCTCTGGATAGATAACTCCACCATTGCCTTCACCACCGATAACAGCGTGAACATCCTTCATCTTGGTAGTTACATTCACCTCGCCTACAGCAGCTGCGGTGTACTTGCCACCATGCTTCTCTGTAACATCACGGAGGGCACGGGTAGATGAAAGGTTGCTGACGGTATTGCCTGGAGTCTTGCTCAACACGTAATCTGCCACACTTACCAAGGTATACTCTTCGCCAAACATCTTGCCATCTTCGCAGATGAAAGCCAGACGGTCAACATCAGGGTCTACAACGATACCCATATCGTAGCCACCCTTCTTCAACTCATCCATGATACCACCGAGGTTCTTCTCCAATGGCTCCGGATTATGAGCGAAGTCGCCTGTAGGCTGACCATTGAGGAAAGTATGTGCTACACCGAGCGCATCGAGCAACTCTGGAAGTATAACGCCACCAACTGAGTTGATGGAATCTACACAAACCTTGAAGTGGGCATTCTTGATTGCTTCTACATCTACGAGCTTCAAAGCAAGTACGGAGTCGATATGGCGCTTGTTGAAGGTATTGTCTTCAGTATATTTTCCGAGATGATCCACATCCGCATAGTCGAAGTCTTCCTTCTCTGCGATACCCAGCACCTCGTTACCATTAGCTGCTGTGAGGAACTCACCCTTCTCGTTGAGGAGCTTGAGGGCATTCCACTGGCGTGGGTTGTGAGAAGCTGTGATGATGATACCGCCGGCGGCACCACTCATGCTAACAGCAAGTTCGGTGGTAGGAGTAGTAGCCAGACCGATGTTCAGTACATCGTAGCCCATACCCATGAGGGTTCCACAAACCACATTCTTTACCATCTCGCCAGAGATGCGCGCATCACGGCCTACAACGATGGTATTACTCTCAGAAGCACCGCTACGGCGAATGAAGGTAGCGTATGCTGAAGTGAACTTAACGATATCGAGCGGATTCAAAGTATCGCCCGCTGGACCGCCGATAGTACCGCGGATACCAGAAATTGACTTAATCAGTGTCATAAATATATCTTTCTCTTTTAATGTTTATCTTCCTTTCTGCAGAGTCATGTCGTAGACACATGCCTGCACACTGCCCGATGCCGATGTGGTACCGTAAGAGTGAGGTACGAGCAGGCGGACATGAGCGATGCGTTCATCATCAGTCTTCGGTCTGCCTATCTTAATCCAGGTGAATGGTATGAGCCAACCGCTAGGCACGGTAGAACTTACACTGCCATAACTGGATGAATTATATGTAATGGCCATCAGACTGGCTGAAGGATCAACAAAAGAACCGGTGAACGTACCGGAAGTATTGGTAACGCTTATCTTATCTACATAATAGGAATAAGCAGGAACTTTGTTTGAAAGCGTGAGACACTTATCGCTCATTTCTGCAGCATACGAAAGGTTATACTCATCAAAGCGGACCAATACATCTACCGATGTACCTTTCTTGATATAGTCGCCACATCCCTGGTCAATCACCTGCATGTAGATACCGTTACTGTTGAAAAGTACCCATTCGTTGTTGTTCTTTGCTGTATCCGTCAGTTTTTCATTATTTTTCCAACGTCTGTTGAACTCATCCTCGGAGATGACCTTAATATTTTCCTTACGCAAGAAAGAGCTGATAGAATCGAGCTCTCTGTCGCGCATGTCCTTATAAGTCTCACTATCATTGCATGCGGCAAACGATAAAACAGCCGCGAAAGCAATCATTGCAAACAAAAATTTCTTCATTCTTCTTTTTAAAATCTGATTTATTGGGCAAAGGTACAAAAAAGATAAGACAACACCGAGAGGAATAGGTTGATTTTATTATTATTTATCACTTATTATCATCCTATTGCCTCAAAACGGGGTTGTTTTCTGCCTTTTTCGTCATTTCTAAGGAAAAAATCGGCTACTTCAGCATATCGGCGTATGCCAGGATAGCCTTCAGTGCTATCTGCTCTGCCTCCTGTATGCTGCAAAGCAATTTGCCGCCAGAAGCATTGCGATGACCGCCACCATTGAAGAACTCGGCTGCCATCTTATTGCATGGGAAATCATCTACCGAACGGAGACTTACCAATATGCGATTGTCTATATCTGTATCTTCACGAAGAGAAATGGAGAGTTTGTGTCCCTTGATGGTAAGAGGCACGTTCACCAGTCCTTCCAGGTCGCCCTTAATAAAGTCATACTTCTTCAACTCTTTACGGGTCACTGTATAGAAACTGGCATGAAGTCCCTCTACTACCTGCAACTTTTCATTCATCAGATAGCCACGGAACCGGACTGCCGGAATGCGGGCATTATTGAAGACATTGCGGTAAATCTTATCCTTGTCGATGTTCTTGGTAAGCAGCAAGCAGATGATGTAATAGATATAAGGCTGGGTAGAATTATAGGTGAAACCGCCCGTATCGGTCATCATGCCGCAATAGATGCAGGTAGCCCAGGTCTGATCCATCTGAGGGAAACCTCCCAACTGCCAGACTACACGGAATACCAGGTCGCTGGCACTACTGGCATGTGGCTGCGAAACCAGCAGCTTAGCCTCAAGATTAGGAGCCAGATGGTGGTCGATAATGACACGCTGAGTCTTGCAACCCAACAATACATGGTCCATCTCATCAAGACGTCCCTCACTGCTAAAGTCAACACAGCATACCAGGTCGGCTTCATCGAAAGCTCGCTGCACCAGTTCAGGCTGTCTGTCATATCGCAGGATACCGGCAGCTCCAGGCAACCAGGAAATAGAATCCGGTATCATATCCGGCACACAAATGTCAACTTTCTTGCCCAAAGAACGAAGATAACCAGCCCATCCCAAAGAAGAGCCGACGGCATCACCGTCTGGCGACTTATGTGCACAGACGACAATACGATGAGAAGCCGCTATCGTCTCTCGGAGAATAGCGGCTTCCTGATCTGTCAATATATTAATGTTTATATCCATCACATTAAATTAGAAGAGCTTGTTAGGATAAACACCCTCATTGATAAGATGCTGGATCTTATCAACAACACTCTGGCGGTCGGCTGCATAAGTTACACCAAACCACTTGCTGGTAGTATCGAGCACCTTAACGGTAGCTGTACCCTCATTGATGAGCTTGTTGACCATCAATGGGATGAAGAACTCAGCCTTCTTGTTTTCCATATTCTTAGGATCACTCAAGAACTCCTTGAAGTACTCCTCACTATGCTGGAAGTAATCAGGTGTGAAGCCCCAAACGTTCATGGAAACAGGAGTATTGTCGCCAACAGCAACCCACTCGCCCTGCTCGTCCTTGTAAGATACCTTACCGTCGATACGCATGATCTCTGTACGCTCTACACAGGTTGTCAAGTTCTCATCAGCATCCTTAGAGCAGATGCCGCGAGCTACGGTACCATTCTCGCTCAAGGTATTACCTACACGGAAACCTACCATGGCATAACGGTTCTTGCTGCCCTCTGGAAGTTCAGAGAGGAACTTGCCGATTACCATGAAGCAATCGCGGTTATAGAAGTCATCGCAGTTGATTACGCAGAAAGGTTCCTTGATGATATCCTTTGCCATCAGGACAGCATGGTTTGTACCCCATGGTTTCTCACGACCTTCTGGAACTGAGAATCCCTCTGGGAGATCATCCAATGCCTGGAAGCAAAGTTCTGCAGGAATATGACCCTCATACTTTGAAAGAATCTTCTCACGGAACTGATCTTCGAAGTCCTTGCGGATAACGAATACGATCTTTCCGAAACCAGCCTGAATAGCATCATATATGCTGTAGTCCATGATAGTCTCACCATTAGGACCCAGACCATCAAGCTGTTTCAAACCACCATAACGGCTACCCATACCGGCAGCCAGAAGCAATAACGTAGGTTTCATTTTGTCTATACTTTTATTTATTAATAGTTGATAGTTATTAAAAATAATAACGATGCAAAAGTAACAAAAAAAATGCAGTTAACCGCAAGTTTTCCTACTTTTTTTTGATTAATATCAATTTTTGTTCTTTTATGCACTATCTGTAACACATATCAGACTTATTTCCGGACACATCTCCCAGTCTAAACCTAGAAAGGATAACCCACAGCGAAATGCAGACTCTGGGCATCCTTGAACCGACGGATGTTATAGATGCCATTCTTGCCGGTATCGTAAGGAACATGCAGACCGATACCCCAGTCGACACGTATCACAAACATACCCATATCATAACGCACACCGACACCGGTGCCTACCGCCAGTTGCCGGAAAAACTTGTCTACATCAAACTTGCCGAGCGGACTGTACTCATGGTTGCGTAAGGTCCACACATTACCTGCATCCAGGAAAAGGGCTCCATAGAGATCGCCCCATACCTTCTGACGGTATTCCAGATTCATCAGATACTTGATGTCGCCCGTCTGGTCGATATACGAATACTTGCTGTTGGTTGGCTGGTATCTGCCCGGTCCGATACTGCGCACATTAAAGGCTCGCACACTGTTGGCACCACCGATATAGAACTGCTCATAATAAGGAGCATTCTCGGCATTGCCATAACTCCAGATAATGCCGGCATTGACATGTCCCACCAGCGTACCATCCTGGGTGATACGCCAATATTTCACGAAATCTGTCTCCAGTTTCAGGAACTGAGCAAACGGATTCTTGAACATCTTCTTGTCTTTCTCATTCCATCCCTTTCCGGCCGCCATGTAACCGAGCGAAAGGATATTGGCTGCCTCGCTGATAGTGGTTGACCAGGTGATAGGATGGCGGTAACGGCGCGGACTGCGATAAGTATAGGTGTAACTCATCTTAGGCACAAACTGGTCGCGCATCGAAATCTGAAGATAAGGATGCAGGGCGAGGATGCTATCGAAAGCGGCTGTGCGGCTGTTCATAAACTCATAAGAGAGAATCAGCGGACTGAAAGAATGCTGATGCTGGTAAGAGGTAGACCACGCATAGGTTAACTCGCCCGCTGCCACATGACGTCGGAAATAGCTGGCTCTGTTCAGCACATTCATCGAAGCCTTGATGGTAGTAGTTGGCACACCCCGATATTTGGTAGGCATATGCCCGGCACGGTATCTGCGCTCATTCTGCTCCATCGTTCTGAACATATTCCAAGGCGTGATGATGCGAGGGAACTCTACGGAAACATCCGATCCGTATTCATAGGAATTGATGCGGGTAGAACCTCCACCAGCCTGACTGATGGTTTGCCACTCATGCGAACCATGCAGGTTGACAGTAAGTTTCTCGCCTCCATGAAAAGCATTGCGCTTGGTAAGACCCACTACCAACTCCGGTCCTACTCTACCGGTCGTTTTACCGCGGGCATTTGCCTCGACATAGAAATCGTATGGCTTGTCGAATACCAGATCGATATTGGCATCCAAGGTATCACGATATACTACATTGCCCAGACTATCTAGGGTCTGCACCGAACGGGGAGTGAACTGGATGCTGGAATAGCTGAAGAGTCCCATCTCCTGAAGTCCGGTCTTGGCACGTTCCTCGGTACGTACCCGATACAGTTCACGGGGACGCAGGCGCAGACTCTGCAAAACGATGCCCGGACGTATCGGCATCTTTCTTCCATTATAATGGAGACTCAGATAGCTGCGCACAAAGGAATCCTTCAACTCCTCCATATACTGCTTTCTGAAATTAACATGAATCTTTCCGATATACCACTGTCGGGTAGCCCTATCGTCCACGCTGTCTGCCATCATCAGCCGCAACTGCACCTTGCCGGGCACATTCACGGTATCGGCAAGATAAGAAGCATAACTGTTCTGATAGAAATAATAGCCCCTGTTGCGGAACAGACGGGTGATACGCTGACGTTCCGATTCCATGTTGGCGACATTGAAAGGACTCCCCTTCCGTATGAGCGCCTTGTTCATGGAAGCATCTATAAACTGCTTGCTCTTGGCCGGGAAGTTGAGATAAGCCATAGAATCAAGCGTCCAGAGATGACCGAAGTCTACCTGATAGGCAACCTTCGCCTTCTTCGGATTGCTCTGTGTCAGCACATCATAAGTCACCTTACCGTTAAAATAGCCATATTTATCGAGCTGATGCTCGGCTACCTGGGCACGGAGCTGCGGATTCACATTCGCCATCAGCTTAGGTTTGGAACCGAATACCTTGGTTATCCACTTAGCCAGTGCTCCATCCGACTGAGAGAAAGCATTCCATATCCACAGGCGCACAGGGAACGGCGTGCGGTAATAGCTGCTCCCGAACAAGGCACCGTTCGGAGCCGAAGCCAGGGCATACTCCATCTCGGTGATGGTAGAATCAGCATAAGCTCCCTTCTCGTAGTTCTTATACTCGATAGGTACCAGACCCGTAAACAGCTGCTCGTCTTCTTTCAGTGCACTGGTTGAAGAGCAACCCGTTATGAGCTGCCCCGACAACATCAGCAATGCTGCCACATATATAATAAGGTATAACCTGTTCTGCTGTTTCATATCGCTCATTACTTTTCGTTAAGTTTCAATGGGTCAAAGTCCTTTGTTCTGGATTTCTCCATCGTATCCTTCTTTTCGTTCGTACTCTTCTTCACCGCAGGATTCTTCTCCATTGGGGCTGCAGGAATCTGCTGCTTATCGATCTTGAAACGGAAGATGTCCTTGAAATGCTGCAACTTTCTCTGCCATTTGAAACCGACACCGTACTCACCTATCAAACCTTCGAGCCAATCGTAGGTATTGTTGTTGTAGAAGGCACGGATATATTGGCTCGCACCTTCGTTGAGCCGGTACTGCAATTCGATATTGTTGAAGAATACATCATCATTGTTGGCTGCATTCTCCATTTCTGCACCGGTAGAAACCTTGCCGCCCACACTGAAACTCAAGCGGTTGTTGAAGAACCGTTTGGCAAACTTAAAGTTGTAATCGGTGTGCATGCCACCTGCTGCATTGGTGGAGTTATCTACCGACATACCGACATCCACACCCACAGAACGCATCGCTGAACCTGCAATATTATTGATCTCTGAGTTGAGGAATGAGGTCAAGGCACTGTTCATGGAGAACGAATTGGTATTTCCGTTGGCAAGATACATGCCTGAAGCCAGCATCGTAATGGCTATCTTACCCCGCTCTTCAATACTCATCGTGTTCAGTTCATCCTGCAAGGTGGCATCGTTTGGTGAGGAAACGATAAACTGGATGCCTGGCTTATTCAATGTCTGCGAGAGTTTTACGCCACAAATGAAATCCACCGAGCGGCCGGTTCCCTGTCCCTCGTTTACCGTTGTCCTGACATTCTCTGTTGCCGTGATGTTCAGGGTCGGGTTGAACGGATCGCCGTTAAACTCTATGTAGCTGCCGTCCTGGATATCAAACGTCTTGAGCGGAATGATAGGCAGCGAATATTTCATCTTGCCATTGTTCAGGGTATACTTGCCCGTGATGCCGATGCCATCAACCGAATTGTAAGTCATCGTCAGATCACCACCGCCCATCAGGTCGATGTAGTTGGTCTGGTCGGCATTCAATGCACAGAGGATATGAGCCGACTCGTCTATCGACATGCCCAACATCATGTTCAATCCTTCCAGTGCCGGACGCTCGACAACGACAGGCTTGCCACTCTTGAAATTCGTAAACTTCACCAGCTCATCGAGCTGCGTATCAGTAGTCAGTTCCGATTCTTTCAGCACATACGTCATATCCGTATTGCCGAGAACATCCAGCTTACCCTGCATCTTCAGATTGCTTACCGGTCCGCGCATCGCTCCAAAGAAGTTGACATACGCCTTGCCGAAAGCCTCGGAACGGGCATTCTCCTTGGCATCAATCAGCAGGAAGTTCTGTGCTCGCATCCGGATATCGAGCATCATTTTCTCTATATTCGTAAAGTCGAGACTGCCCTGGATATTGAGCGGACTCTCATTGTTGGCATACATCATGAAGTTTTCGAAGAGCAACTTGCTGTCTATGATACGGACAGGATCGTTGGCAAAACGCATCGTGATGCCATACGGCACACTGACGAGATAAGCCGAATCCAGATATACTTCGCCCTCTACATCCAACTGGCTCAAGGCTCCCTTCAAACTCAGTTTTCCTTCGCCATATCCCTTCAGCCCCATAATCTGGTCAGGAACAAAACCGTTGACAAAATGCAGAGGCAACTTCTCCATACCCACTTCGGCATCGAGATAACCGTTTCCTTCCGACTTGTAAGTACCCTTTACGGTAGCTACTTCTTCGCCATCATAATTGAGGAAACCATCTACATAATGAGAACCGTCGCTCTTTGGCATGTAAACGAATTCAGTACCGACATCTCCCATCGGACACTTTTCGTAAACCATATTGTCGATGTTCAGATTAGAAGAAACCGAGAGTTCATCCTTGGTCTGGATAATATGGAAGTCGCCGTCAAGAATACCCGAGATGTCAGGCATATAAGGAATCACGCTGAGCACTTTATCCAGATTAAACTGGCTCATGCTCACCGTAAGATCCTGCAGCGCTTCTTCGTTTTCATCATTGCTATATATACGGATACCCATGCCGTTGGCTGCCTTCAGAATCAGATTGGCAGAAACACGGTCGTCATTGCCCAACATCAGATAGTTGTCATCGTTGGCAGTAAACTTTTTGTACCCCAGGACAGGATGGGTATCGATGAGCGAAATCTTCACGCCGTTTTCCAGCAACAGCGCCTCCAGCCCCACATCTACACCCAATCTGTTTTTGGCATCATAGATGCGGGCATCGATATTGGAACCTTTCTCCTGCAGTTCGCCCTCTACCTGTGCCCGGAACACATACTGAGGATTATGCTTGTTGTTCTGAACACGTGCTGCATAGCGGATGGTATCGCCCTCAGTCTTCACCAAGGTACGGATCGTATCCAACTGCATGCCACTCGCTACCAGTGAATCGATGTTGAGATAACCATTGACACCTGTTACAGGCGACATGGTCATCTTCATATCCACCGTCTTGAAATCATAACCGCAGTAAGCGATGAAACGGGAAATGAAATTGTCCTTTCCTGTGGTAAGATAAACATGACCGAAAGGGAACTGACTGCGCATCTTCACCTGATCGATATGATGGTTCCTAAGCTGATGAGCCAATTCTTTCTGCAATCCGGCAAAACGGCTCATCAACTGCTTATAGCCTCCGTGTACATCCATGTTGAGATGGAAGTCGCCGCAATTGATGACTGCGTGCGTGGTATCTCTGCGGGTAAAGACATCAGCGTCAACACCCACCGGACGATAATTCTTCTCTGCCGTACGAACCGTAATATCACTCATCGAAGCCATGATGTCGTGACTGTCCTTCAGGTCGGACCTGATATCCATGTGACCGCAGAGCGACAGGCGCATCGTTGCCTTCGTTACCTCTAATGAATAAAGATTCACATCGCGGACATCTGCCACCAAGGTAGCCTCCAGTTTCTTGGAATTCGTAAGTGCATCAAGGCTGACGAGCCCCGTAAGATACTGGTTCTTGCTGTCGATATCGGCATGCACCTTTCCATTGGCAACGTGAGCCACTGCCAATACATGATCCAGTTTGTATTTGCCATACTGAATCTGGTTTACCTGTGCCTTAGCCTGCAATCGGGTACGAGGAGAGAGGAAATCAGTTCCCACTCCCTTCGCCTGCAATGAGCCGGTGAAAGAATGCAAATCCTGTTTTGGAAGGAAATGCTTTGCCTGGATGTTGTGCGCCTGAATCTTAGCTTGATAAGCCAGACGGTTCATATCGATACTGCCGTCTTTCCGGGTCTTCGCATCTATCTTGGCATCTACCCTCATTCTGCCACGACCTTCGGTAATGGCGAGTCGGGTAGCATATCTGGAGCCGTCTGCCTGAATGTTACCACGAATTCCGATACCGCTAGGCACACGTATCTCCTGCATCAGAGAAGGGTCAAACATGGCGGTAACGAAATCCAGATGATAGGTACGGGCGTTCAGATTTACATTTGCCTTCAGACGGTTCATATCCGTCAGGTTACCCAATTTTCCATCAGCACTCAGTTCGAAGGCTGTAGGCAGCGACAGTTTCAAGCCCGAGAAAGATGCCTGCTGCATATTTCCCTTGAACGATCCTTCTATCTTCATCGGATAGAAAGGCCATTTCTTCTTCATGGCGTCTGGGAAGGCATCACTTGCAAAGAGGAACAGGTCTGAACGGCCCAAAGCTCCCTTCAGCTGTGCCATCAACTTGCCAGGTTTCACCTCATCAAAGGCATTCATATCCATATCCACCGTTGCCTGCAATTGGGAGTATGGGGTACGGAGACAGATATCAGGCAACTGCAGTTTCACGGAATCCATCACGAATCTGCCATAGAGCTGGTCTACCTGCAAACCGCTTTTCTCCTTAAACTGAACTTCACGAATCTTGACATCGATCTTCGACTCGCAATAATATAAAGAGTCTGCCTTCAAAGTCATGGCCGACAGGGCGATATGGTTAAAGTCCATGCCCGATACCGGACGGATATAGTTCTGGTCATAGTTCACCTTGCCCTTCTTCCAGTCAAGATGACCTATCTGATAAAGTCCTTTATAAAGGTCGAGATAGGTAGTCTGCGCCACCGCATCTCCAAAATAAGCATTCACCTGGAGGGTATCTCCAGGCATGTGTAATACGAAATCAGTGTTCTTCAGTTTCAGTTTTTCGATATTCACCTTCCAGAAATTGGTACTAGGCGTAGTATCCGGCGGCACAGTATCGCTCAGTTCTACCGAGAGTCGGGCATCAGCCAACAGGGCATGATTCACCCTGACCTTCTCCTTTCCGAGATCAATGCCATGAGCCTTCAGGCGCAGATTACCTACATTGCCCTTGATTCTGGCTTCGTGAATAAAATTAGTGGTATTCACCTTCATCTGGGTGAAATTGAGTTCATCCACCATGACTTGACTTTCGAAAAGAGGCAACAATTGTACGTCTACCACCATCTTCTGGATGTCGGCAACGGTATCTCTCTTATTTTTTAAAGCCAAGTTTGGGGAATTCTTGAGTGAGTCGATTGGCTGAAGTACCTTTACGCCTTCCACTCCTAGTTTCAGAGGGAAGACGAGGCGTACTTGCTTTACCGAAATATCCATACCCGTCGACTCAGAGGCATAAGCAGCCACTTGCTTTACCGCCCAATTCTGAACAGGTGGCAGATAAAGCAGAATGGATAACAAAAAGATGAGCACCAATGGAGTCAACACCGTGATTCCTGCCCATTTCGCATACCTCTTCATAAGCATGGATTTTTGAGTTAGGGTGCAATAGCTCGCCAAAGATTATCATCCGGCAGCGGAGCCTCTGCTACTATTGTTTCTTTAGACACAGGATGAACAAATTCTACTCTGTGTGAAAGGAGAGAAATACTGCCATCTGCATTGCTACGTGGAGAACCGTATTTCAGATCTCCCTTGATAGGACATCCCATCTTGGCAAGCTGGCATCTTATCTGATGATGGCGACCCGTCATCAAGTTTACCTCCAAAAGTGTATAATGGTCTGTATGACCTATCACCTTATACTTCAATATCGCTTTCTTCGAGTTTTTCACCTCATGGTCGTAAGCATAGCTCTTATTCTGCTTTTCATTTCTTACAATCCAATGGGTGAGCGTAGCCTCAGGTTCCTTTGGCATGTTCTTCACGATTGCCCAATAGGTTTTGTGAACTTCGCCATCCCTGAACATATTATTCAGACGACTCAATGCCTTAGAAGTCTTGGCAAATACGACCAAACCCGAAACAGGACGGTCAAGGCGATGCACCACACCGAGAAATACATTTCCCGGCTTGTGATACATCTCCTTGATATACTGCTTCACAGTCTCCGAGAGAGGTTCGTCGCCGGTCTTGTCGCCCTGCACGATTTCGCCACTTCTCTTAGAGACTATGATTATATGGTTGTCTTCGTAAACTACCTGCATGTTTTATCAACCAAACGTTGCCGAGAGATTACATGTTCATACCACCGTCGATCTGAATAACCTGACCGCTAACATAGCTAGACAAGTCGGAAGCGAGGAAGAGGCAAACATTTGCGATATCCTCTGTCTGACCACCACGACGCAATGGAATCTTCTGCATCCAGTCCTTGCGGATTTCCTCAGGCAACTGTGCAGTCATTGCAGTCTCGATGAAACCAGGAGCTACAGCATTGGCGCGTATGCCCTTAGGCCCCAACTCCTGAGCGATAGACTTAGCCAAAGCAATCATACCAGCCTTAGAAGCTGCATAGTTGCACTGACCTGCATTACCATGAACACCTACTACAGAAGCCATGTTGATGATAGAACCACCACGCTGACGAAGCATGATTGGAGAGCAAGCATGAATGAAGTTGAAGGCTGACTTCAAGTTTACATTCAAAACAGCATCCCACTGAGCCTCGCTCATACGGAGCATCAAACCGTCCTTAGTGATACCTGCATTGTTAACCAGGATATCGATAGAACCGAAGTCCTCATGAATCTGCTTAACTGTCTTCTGTGTCTCCTCGAAATCTGCTGCATTACCAGCATATGCACGACAGGTTACACCAAGAGCCTCAATCTCCTTACGAGTAGCTTCCAAACCGGCAGCCATATCGTCGTTGAGTACGAGGTCTGTAAATGCGATGTTAGCGCCCTCAGAGGCGAACTTCATAGCGACAGCCTTACCGATGCCGCGAGCAGCACCTGTTACAAGGGCTGTTTTACCACTTAATAATCCCATTTTATTCATATCTTATTGATTTACAATTAATTACGAACCCATAAAAACAATTTGCTGAAAATTTGCACGGTTATATTTGTCTTTGCAAAGTCAAAACCGAGCCGTTAGAAAGGCGTAGAGGGTAACTACTTTCGTAATCCTCAAACCTAATATCGCTATCTAACAATTTAAGTTGCATACTATTTTCGGAATAGTCCACTATCTCAAATGTGAACTTAAACCAATTACTTTCCCAAAAATACCACGCCGTCCTATCTACTCTTTCGTTGAAGTATTGCCATTTAACACTAGGCAGCAAAGGCATTAAATCACACATTATATATAAATGGGCATTGCCAACATTTTGCCCCAGCACCTTAATATCGTTTATGTGAATTTTATCGTTTACATCAGACGCTATTAAGGCGCATTGTTCTTTCAATACAGCATCGTCTATATTTTCAAGAAAGTAGTAAGGCCCCGAAAAGGTATTATCGAACTTATCAGACCAGATGCAGTTAGTTTTGTCATTTAGAACCAACCTAATACCAACCACACTTTGAGGCATTGCAGACACAACCACCCACGTTCCTTTTACGTCCGAAAGCGTAACGGTATGGCTATTTACCGTATTCGTTTCGTCGTTGTCAGATGAGCAGCCGACAAATAATAAAGCCACAAGTAATGTAAACAAAATTCTTTTCATTCTTTTGTGTATTTTGGTGTAAAGCTAATTATCCTACATTCCTTTTTTGTTCAGGCAAATACGTTGTTTCTAATTCGTCTATACGCGCTTTATATTTTGCAACCATTTTCGACAAAGTTTCTATGGTAGTTTCAAGATTTGCTATTTCGACATCTTCCGGGGCATCCATGCCACCGGGCAAAATGCGCATATCACCAGTACCACGCAACAACCATTCAGCCGATACGTCGTTGTGCTTATTCAATATGAGCAACAAAGTATCTACCGTTATTGCCGCCCCATTATCGGAAAGTTGGCGGTTTAGACGTTTTTGGGTAGCGGAATCGCCGCCCGCTAATTTGTTTTGCGTTTCGCCAAATTCAGCAAAAACCGCTGATATTCTGTTTCTTACGTCGTTTTCTGTCTGCATACGCTTACGGTGTAAATTGTTAAAAAATCTTATTTATTAGACATTTTCGTCTCAAAAGTTTGGTTAGTTACCCAAAAAAGTCTATCTTTGCACTCGAAATAAGTAAGTAACTAACCTTACGAGTACAAGAAAGGCTGTCGGACTATTTGCCCAACATCACCAAAACCCAACTGCAAATATACGGCAGTTTTTCTTTATCTCCAAAGGTATAAGTAACTAACTAAGTAATTTTAATAAAATTTATACTTTTATGGCAGACGAAACAGGAAAAGCAATCAAATTGACACGTGACGATTTGCGGTCAATTGACGTAGGAAAGACGAAAACGTTTTACCTACCTGATGCGAAAGCGTGCGACAACGGCAAGGCTTTAACGTATCAATTTCAAAATTTGATGGGCTGCAAGTTCAGCGTTAAAACGGACTATACAGCCAATACACTAACCATCACACGTAACGCTATATGATTATCACCAAACCCGAAGTAGAGCCAGACGGTTTGTATAACCAAGGGCAAGCAGCTAAAGCGTTGCACGTTGATCGGCACACCGTTGCTCGGTACGCTAACGATGGGCTTATCAAGTTCAGAGTTAGAAAAGCCGGAAAGGGCTTAATCACTACGGGGGCGGAAATAATCAAGTGTTGGAAATCAATGTATCTTTAAAAATTAAGCCGTATGAAAAAAGTAATGAAGAATTGGCGTTATTGGCTGATGGTAGTTATCGGCTTTATCGCTTTTTTCAATCTGATTGGGATGCCACACAAGGGCAACCCCAACTATTGGGAGTTAGTGATTTATTCCAAGTTTACAGCAATAGCACTCGCATATTTCGACATACGTTTGTATGTATGGTTTGCGAAGCACAGAAAGATAGATGAGCTATTGGAGTACATCAACGAAGATAAATAACATCATTAATCATATACAAAGATGAAAACAGATTTTAGTATTAACGTACAGGTCAATTTGGGTGTAACACCCGAAATCGTGGCTTTGGTAAATGCCATTTTGTGCCACCGACCAACAGTTGCGCCGACCGCCGAGGAAGCACTCGACGGAAACGGACAAGTAGATAACAAGCCAGAGGACGCCACCCCGGCACAGCCTCAACAGCCTACTAACAAGCGAGGCAGAAAAAAGAAAGAGGAAGCAGCCGCCGACAAGCCGGAGCCTACTAAGGAGCCAGCCGGAGACGAACAGCAGGAGGCAGCAGCCAACGAAGCCGATGCCAACGGTGAGCAGGTAGCCGAGCAGGAAGAAGCCAAAGCCGAGGAAGCCGCCCCACAGAATGAGGGCCAGGCCAAAGCAGAGGCAGAGCAGAAGCCATTAACCGCCGAAGACGTTAGGGCAGCTATGCACAAGACACGCCAACGTATCGAGGGTGAAGACTACAAGGAGAACACCAACGGCGATCTATACAAAAAATACCATAAGCCATTAACGGCACAGTTCAAGAACATAGCCGCTTTGTTGGGTGCTGAAAAACCAAGTGCTTTGCCACCTGATAAGATTGCAAGTTTCATGGAGCAGTGCGACGAGTTGCGTATTATGGATGATGGCACGATCGGTTCAAATTGCCCATTTTAATAACAACATTTAATCATATACAATTATGGCAGGTAAACACGCTTTATTATCACCAAGTGCGGCACATCGTTGGATGAATTGTACCGCCGCCCCACTTCTGGAAAAAGACGTGGAGGATAAGGGCAGCACCTTTGCAGAGGAGGGAACGTTAGCCCACGCCTATTGCGCCAAGAAACTGAAAGAGTTTTTGGGTTTGTCGGCGGATGAGGAAAAAGCCGAAATAGCGCAGTTAGACGAGCAGTACCACAGTGGCGAAATGGACGAGTACACCGATACGTACAAGACTATCGTACTGGAGAAGTTCAACGCCGCCCGAGCTAAGACCAAGGACGCACAATTGTTGGTTGAGGTCAAGTTAGATTTTAGCCACTATGTGCCTGATGCTTTCGGCACGTCGGACGCTATCATTATCGCCGATGGCGTGATGGAAATTATCGACTTTAAGTATGGTAAGGGCGTAAAAGTGTCAGCCGTGGAAAATCCACAAATGATGATTTACGCTTTGGGCGCATGGGACTTATTTAACTTTGAGTACGACATACGTAAGGTACGCATGACTATCGTACAACCACGTATTGATAATCTTTCGGAGTTCGAGTTAGATGCCGCCGACCTCATTAATTGGGCAGTCGATGAGCTGCAACCAAAAGCCAACGAAGCCTATGCCGGAGGTAAGCAAAAGCCGGGCAATTGGTGTCAGTTCTGCAAGATTAAGGCAAACTGCAAAGCCCTATCGTCTATGTGTATCGAAGCACAGCAAGCCAACCCCGACCCACGTAAAATTAGCAAGGAAGTAATGGAAAGCACTATACTACCTTTGCTTTCAACGATCAAAACGTGGCTAACTGGAGTTGAGGAGTACAGTTTGGAACAGGCGTTAAGTGGTGTACAGTACAGAGGTTTTAAAATCGTTGAGGGGCGCAGTATCAGAAAGATAACAAACCCAACCGCCGTGATGGAACTTTTAGGCAAAGAGGGCTTTGCAAAAGAAGCCTACATTAAGCCTACCGAGCTACGAAGTATTACCGATTTGGAGAAGCTCATTGGTAAGAAACGCTTTTGTACAATTTGTGCCGAGTACATCAACAAGCCACAAGGCAAACCAACGTTAGTGCCTGAATCAGATAAACGCCCGGCGTTTAATCAGGCAGCAGACGATTTTAAAGACATTTAAGTTTAACATTTTAAATTCATACAATTATGATAGACCCTAAAGTAGTTAATGACACTAAGGTAATCTTTGGCCCATGCCGCCTTAGTTACACCCACGTTTTCGAGAAGTTCAGCCCGGACGGTGTCGGAGAGGGCAAGTTTATGACTAACGTTTTGATCCCGAAGTCTGAAAAGAAGACTATCGAAGCCATAAAAAAGGCAATCGAGGCAGCTAAGAAAGCCGCTATCGTAGCCAAGTGGGGAGGCAAAGAGCCTAAGAAACTTGATTTGGCTTTGCGTGATGGTGACGAAAAGGACGATGAGGTTTACGAAGACCACTACTATTTGAACGCCAAGAGCAACACACGCCCGGGCGTAGTTGATCGCAAGAAAGTGCCTATCGTGGACGAGGAAGAAGTTTACAGCGGCGTTTGGGCGATTGTGTCGGTAACTTTCTACGGCTACGACGTAAGCGGTAACAAGGGCGTAGCGTGCGGCCTCAACAACATTATGAAGTTCAAGGACGACGACCATTTGGGCGGAAGAGTATCAGCCGAAAGCGACTTTGGAGATTTGGACGGAATCGACGACGAGGACGACGACGATTTGTAAAATGCTTTTTTTCTACGATAAAATGTTAATGTGTGACCCCGGCGGTGGAAAGAGGAAGCCGCCGGGGTATTTAAACAACAAAGCGTATGAAAGAATTAGGCATAGACATCGAAACATATAGTAGCAACGACCTAACCGAGTGTGGCGTATATAAGTATGTGGAAGCCGAAGACTTTACCATATTGCTTTTTGGGTATAGCGTGGACGGTAGCCCGGCGAAATGTGTGGACTTTGCAAGCGGCGAAACTTTACCGCCGGACATCAAAGCAGCATTAACCGACCCCGAGGTAATAAAGACCGCTTTCAATGCAGCTTTTGAACGGATTTGTATTGGCGTGTATTTAGGTATCAAAGGGCGATTAGACCCGAGACAATGGCGGTGTACGATGGTAAGAGCCGCCCGAATGGGTTTGCCGCTTTCGTTGGCTCAATGTGGTGAGGTGCTTAAACTGGAAGACAGAAAGATGACAGAGGGTAAAGCCCTGATAAGATACTTTAGTGTTCCAAACAAGCAAACCAAACAGGGAATAACAAAGATGATCCGTCACATGCCAAGCGATGCGCCCGATAAGTGGGCAACGTTCAAAGCCTACAATATCCGAGACGTGGACGTGGAGCAAGCCATCTTAAAAAAGGTCAGAAGATTGGAGGCACCAGAGTTTGACGAAGATTTGTACGTAGCCGATCAGCACATTAACGACCGTGGCGTGATGATAGACCAAGTTTTGGTAAACAACGCCGCCCGATTTGATGAGCTATACAAAGATGAGCTATTTGCAGAAGCCCGAAAACTTACAGGCATGAGCAACCCGAACAGCCCCGGACAGATTAAGCAATACATATCCGAGAACACCGGGTTTACTATTGATAGCCTCAACAAAAAGAATTTGGACGACTACGAGGTGCAGTTTAAGTATTGGCCCAAGGTGCAGAAAGTTTTGGCTTTGCGTAGGGAAATGGGTAAGACTTCTAACAAGAAGTACACGACAATGCAAAAATGTGTCTGCAAGGATGGCCGAGTACATGGTTTGTTGCAGTTTTGCGGTGCAGCACGTACAGGCAGATGGGCAGGGCGTTTGGTGCAGTTACAGAACCTACCACAAAACCATCTGGAAAGTCTGGATGATGCACGCTATTTGGTTAAGCAGGGCGATTTGGAAGAGTTTGAAATGAACTACGGAAACGTTACCCAAGTACTTAGCGAGTTGATACGTACCGCTTTCATAGCCAAGCCCGGTTGCACGTTCCACGTATGCGACTTTTCAGCGATCGAGGCACGTGTGATAGCATGGATTGCCGGGGAAACATGGGTATTGGACGCTTTCAGAGCAGGGCACGACATCTATTGTGAGACGGCAAGCAAAATGTTTGGTGTACCAGTACAAAAGCACGGCCCCAACGGAGATTTGAGACCGAAAGGCAAAGTAGCCGTTTTGGGTTTGGGCTACGGCGGTGGTGTATCGGCATTGGAAGCGATGGGCGGTAAGAAGTTAGGTTTAACAGAATCCGAGGAAAAAGACATCGTAAACAAGTGGCGAGACAGTAACCCACATATCGTTAAGTTATGGCGTACAGTCGAGAAAGCGGCTATCATAGCCATTAAGACAGGAAAAAGCGTGCAGATACAACGAGGCATTATTATTAGTTATCGTTGGGGAATGTTGCTAATTACCCTACCAAGTGGCAGGACTATTTGTTACCCACGTACAGAGGTTGGAATCGAGACAAACGACGGTTGGCGAGGCGACCACGAAATTATCGAATATGAGGGTTTGAACCAAAAAACGAAGAAGTGGGGAAAATTGAGAACCTACGGCGGTAAGCTAACCGAGAACATCGTACAGGCTACGGCACGTGACATATTGGGTTGTGTGATACTTAGAGCCGAGCAACGAGGGTTAAACGTAGTTTTCCATATACACGATGAGATCATCGTTGAGGCTACGAAAGACCAGACGTTACCGATGGTTGAGGCTTTGTTTAGTGAGCCTATACCGTGGTGCAAAGATTTGCCGCTCAAAGGTGCAGGGTACACCACCCCATACTATTTAAAAGATTAAACAAAAAAGAAATATGGCAGAAAGTAAGACAATAGAAATTAAGATGAAATGGCATAAGGCGACCGAGGCCCCTAAAAAGAATGTGCCGATATATCTACTTTTCAAGGTTGGCAAACGAAAATATCCACTTTGCCGATTAATGACATTTCATCATAATAACGTCGTTCCGGCTGAATGTGATTTTGGCAAAGCCGAAACCCAGGAACCACAATTACCTATCATGTGGGCGTATGCAAGTCAGATCGAGCCGCTTATTACTGATGAGATAGTGGCAGAAGCGAAATTTGCAGCGTGGGCATGGTATAAAGAAGATTAGTTAAACAATATAAAGCATATACAAAAATGGAGATACAGACAAGTAAGGCACTATCAGACGTGCAGCAATTCAGATACGAGTTATTACAATGGTGTGGCAACGTGGAAGATGCGGAGAAAGCCAATACCTTTGTGATGGGTAAGGACGAAAAGCCAGTACAAGCGCAGTTACCAAAATCCGGCATAGAGGACGGCATCTATTTGGTACACGCCGACGGCAAAGCAACTTTGTTTGAAATGGAGTACACCAAAGACGACAACATGGATAGCGAGGTAGTGGCTATCGGTCTGAAGATGGGTAGCTTTGGCATTAAGATAGCTTTGCACGATGAGGCTAACGGCGATGGTATCGCACTAACCACAAAGAGCAATAGCGATCTAAAAGCCGACCAAGATTATTATATCGACAAGTACGACGATGCGGTAGCAGACATGGACGGAGTAAGAAACACCAACCATTTGCGTAGCATCCTGAATCCAAAGATAAAGTTAGCCGATGAATGGTACATACCATCTTTAGGCGAATTGTACCGTATCTTTATCAACAAAAAGGCTATCAATGCAGCTTTGGAGTTTGCCGAGGGCGATAAACTGCAAGACCGTTGGTATTGGACTTCTACCGAGAACAGTGCGACCTACGCGTGGGGTCTGTACCTCGACGGCGGTGGTACGAGCGGTTGGACCACTAAGGCCAGCAACGCGGGCAGAGTTAGGGCAGTGTCAGCATTTATTTTTTAGCCCTTAATATTTTAGTTTTTAATCTTTAAGCACGGCGAAAGCCGTGCCATTATTCACCAATACCGCCAGTTATGAAAAAGAAGTACTGCAAAACGTGTCTATCATACGATCCTAATGAAGACAAACCCGGTTATGGCGTTTGTAAGCTATCAGAGTGTGAGGTTTGTGAGCAGTGCCCCGGTTGCATAGATTGGCGGTATTTTAAGATTTGGTTTAATTAGTTATGAACAGTACAGCGTATCAAAAGAGAAAACCCCTTAACTTTGACAAAAAGTTGCAACACAGTATCGAGTTATTACAGAAGTCGGAAAAGTTGGCTTTGCGTTATTCAGATAATGGGTTTTATTTGGCATTTAGTGGGGGCAAAGATAGCCAAAGCCTTTACCACGTGGCAGTATTAGCAGGTGTAAAGTTTGACGCTCATTATAGCCTCACGACTTTAGATCCACCAGAGTTAGTTATGTTTATCCGTAACAAATATCCTGATGTTGCAATAGATAGACCTAAACTAACCTTTGCCCAACTTTGCATCAAAAGTAAGGCTTTGCCAACTCGCTTAATGCGCTTTTGTTGCGCCGTACTGAAAGAAACCAAAGGAGCCGGGACAGTTACACTTACAGGTGTAAGGCGTGAGGAATCCGTACAGCGAAGCCACAGAAACGAAGCCGAGATTATCAGAGCGAAGAAGACAGACCGATTTAGTGGCAGCTTTGAGCAGTTAGACCAATTTACACGAAGCCAAGAAGTTGAGGGTGTGCAGTGTGTCAAGGGCAAAGACAAAATCGTGATAAACCCTATCATAGATTGGACGAAAGAAGATGTTTGGTACTTTCTTAATGAAGTCGTTAAAGTAGAACACTGCGAGCTATACGATAAAGGTTGGCAACGTATCGGGTGTTTGTTTTGCCCGATGGCAAGCCAAAAAGAAATTATAAAACAAGGGGGGGCATATCCACGCTACAAGGCTTTAATATTGCGTACCATACACCGATTAAGAGAAAACGGCTATATGAATCGTTATACCGACCTAACAGACGAGGAGGTTTTTAATTGGTGGACTTCTAAGCGGGGCATTAAACATTGGTATTGTGAGCATAAATTACAGGGTAATTTGTTCGACGATTTATAAACCAAAATACCGATCATCTTAAAAAGTAAAACAATATGGCAGAAGATTTCAAATACATAAGGTTTAAGGTTATTAGGGCAAGCAACATTAAATACCTATTCGAGCAGTTGGACGATGAGCCACGACCATTTGAGTTAGTGGTACACCCACCAATAGGCAAAACAGGTATGCGCCCGGTTACTATCAAAGCAAGCACCGAGGAAGATGCCAAGTACTTTAAGGGTATCTTAGATAAGTTATCGTATGGATCTTTAGAAAGATTGACGTATGGCACAGATAAAGTTAAACAATGATTTCCTGATCGACATAGCAACAGCCCATAGCCGTATGGCAAAGAAATGGAAGAACAAAGCGACCACATGGGCGAAGTTGGTAGAGCGATGCAGCGAAACGAAGCGAACAACGGAAAGCGTAAGCGAGTACGCCAAGATGAGCAGGGAGGAGCAAAGCAGTATAAAGGACGTGGGCGGTTTTGTCGGTGGCTACCTATCAGGTGGCACACGAAAGACCGCTAACGTGATGTGGCGAAGTATTGCCACGCTTGATATTGACTACGGTACACCCGACCTTTGGGATGAGTTCACGTTAAACTTTGACTTTGCGGCGATGCTTTACAGCACACACAAGCACACGCCGGAAAACCCACGCTATCGTTTGGTGTTCCCATTGAGCCGTCAGGTACGCCCAGATGAATACGAGCCACTTTGTAGGATGATAGCAAGCAAACTTAATATCGAGGTGTTCGACGATACCACCTATCAGTTAGCGAGATTGTTTTATTATCCATCTACAAGCAGAGACGGCGAATATGTGTTTGAGTACCAAGACGGCAAGGCGTGCAACGTTGATGAATTTCTAAAGCAGTACCACGACTATAAAGATGTGGCACTTTGGCCTGTATCTAGCCGAGAGGGTGACATCATCGTACACGAATTGAAAAAGGTAGGTGATCCAGCCGAAAAGCCCGGCTTAATTGGTGCTTTTTGCCGTGCCTATTCCATTGAGGATGCAATCGACACGTTTCTACCTGATGTGTACGAGAAGACCGCCCACGATGGGCGATACACCTACATTAATGGTAGTGTGGCGGCAGGTTTGGTTTGCTATGAGGGCAAATTCGCATACAGCAACCACGAAACAGACCCGGCGAGTAAGCAGCTTTGCAACGCTTTTGACCTTTGCCGAATACATCTATATGGTGTGCGGGATGAGGGGACGAAGATAACAGACAATACACGTTTGCCGTCGTACCTGAAAATGCAGGATTTCGTAGCCAAGGACAAAAAGGTTAGAATCTTACTTACAAAGGAACGGCAGGGCCAGGCCGATGATGATTTTGCCGACATCGAAGCAGAGGAAGCCGGGGACAGCGCAGTATCTGAAAACGCCGACAAGTGGATGGCTGAATTAGACTTTGATAAGAAAGGCAGCATCAAATCAACGGCAAGCAATATTATTGCTATTCTGGAGAACGACCCAAGGTTGAAAAACCATATATGGCAAAATCTGTTTAATGGGTTTAACTACATAACAGGTGGTTTGCCGTGGAACGCCGAGGCGACACAATGGGGCAATACTGATGATGCAAATCTAAGGATCTACTTAGATGAGAAGTACGGAGTAACTGGAAAGGACAAAATCAAAGATGCTTTGGTGGCAGTCGTTACACGTCACAGAGTACACCCAATACGTGATTACCTCAATAGTCTTACATGGGATGGCGTGCCACGATTAGACCGCCTGATTATTGACTACGTAGGTGCAGAAGATAATGAGCTAAACAGAGCCATGACACGTAAGCACTTTACGGCGGCAGTAGCCCGAGTGATGAACCCAGGATGCAAGTATGATTATTGCCTGATTATTGCCGGAGCCGAGGGTATCGGTAAATCGACGCTTTTCAATGTGATGGGCGGCGATTGGTTTAGCGATAGTTTGGTAACGATGGAGGGTACAAAAGGTATGGAGCAAGCCCGGAACGGTTGGGTTATCGAGTTACCGGAGTTGGGCAGTATCAAGCGGTCAGACGTTGAGCAGGTAAAAGCCTACATAAGCCGTCAGAATGATATGTACCGCCCGGCATACGGCAGCGTGATGGAATCCCACCCGAGACAATGCGTTTTTTGCGGTACGACCAACGAAACATATTTCCTAAAGGGAGAGACCGGAAACCGCCGCTTTTGGGTAATTGAGGTTGATGCTAAGTACAGAAAGTACCCCGATTTCCGTGCGGCTTTGCAAGCCGATCGTAACCAGTTATGGGCAGAAGCCGTGCAACGATATAAGGACGGTGAGAAATTGGCTTTGTCGGATAGTCTGGAGGAAGCAGCCAAGAAACGACAGCAGCAATTTAATGACAATTGCGACGACCCATTACAGGGTTTAGTACAGGAGTTTTTGGATATGAAGCTACCGACCGACTGGAATACATGGGACTTAAACCGCCGCCGGGCATACATAAAGAACCCCGACCCATTGGACGAAACAGGTGTAGAAATACGTACCAAGGTGTGTGCCGCTGAATTTCTTTGCGAAATGATGGGCATCAACATTTCAGATAAAGGGTATAAGTACGAAGCACGTAGGGTTAATAAGGTATTGGACGATTTAGGTTGGCTAAAATTATCGTCTGCAAGATTTCCGATATACGGAACACAAAGGGCATTTAGCAGACCAGAAGACGACGACGAAAGCGACCTATAAGGCAATGAAGACGTAAACAAAGAAAATGTAAACGAAGTTGTTTACAGGGCTATAAAGGCAGAAACGACAAAAAAGGAAAAGTAAACAAAAACAATAGATAGTTTATTTGTTTACACCTTTGTTTACACTTTTGTTTACATCTAAAGTACTGAATATCAATATATAACTATATATGTAAACAATGTAAACAATAAAATATAGTATAAGTAGAATAGTAGTGTTATATATACTATATACCTATATAAACTATATATTTACCCACATACGTACACGTATATAGAAAAGTTGAAAATTGAATGTTTACAGGGCGAAAGTTAAAAATATGAAGAAGTTAGAAGCAATAACACGCCACGCCGAGGTATCGGAAAAGGCGATAGAAAAATATTTGGTGCAAGAGGTGAAAGCCATCGGCGGCATTTGCCTCAAATACTCAAATGCAAACATGGTGGGTTATCCTGATAGAGTGGTATGCCTACATGGTGGTAAGGTTGTTTGGGTGGAGTTGAAAAGTAAAGGCAAGAAACCAACGAAGATACAAACCATAAGACAAAATGAGTTGGTGAGCATGGGGCACGAAGTCTATACAATCGACAACAAACAGATGATCGACGAATTAATTAAAGTTTGGAGGGCAGAACAATGAAGTACAGACCATACAATTACCAGAAAACAGCGATGCAGTGGATATTAGACCATCCACGATGCGGTTTGTTTCTGGATATGGGTTTAGGTAAAACGGTAAGCACACTTACAGCCGTGCAACAATTGATGGACGATTGCGAGGTTAGCCGTACTTTGGTGGTAGCACCGAAAAAGGTAGCCGAAACAACATGGACTACCGAGGCAGAAAAGTGGGATCATTTGCAAAGCCTGAGAGTGGCAAAGGTGATGGGCACAGAGAAGCAGCGTAATTTGGCATTGGCATCTAAAGCGGACATCTACGTTATCGGGCGTGATAGTTTTGTTTGGTTAGTTGGTAAGTATGGCGGTCAGTTGCCATTTGATGTGTTGGTGATTGATGAGCTAACGAGTTTCAAATCTTCTAAGTCAAACCGATTTAAGGCGATGCGTACAGCCATACCAACAGTTAATCGAGTTATCGGACTTACAGGAACGCCAGCACCTAACGGACTGATAGACCTATGGGCACAAATGTACTGTATAGACATGGGCGAGCGTTTAGGCAAGAGTGTAACAAAGTATCGTGAAACATACTTTGAGACCCACAAATGGAACAACGTAATAGTACGTTGTGACATCAAAAAAGGGTGCGAGGACATCATCAAAAACAAGATTTCTGATATTTGCCTATCAATGCAAGCAAAGGACTATTTGCAGTTGCCGGATATGATCACCCACGAAACCAAACTTACTTTGTCGCCAAAGGTGATGGAAGCATACAACAAGTTTGAGAAAGAAAAGGTTTTGGAGTTTACCGAATTGCATACCGGGGAAAATGCCAATATCTTAGCGAATAGTGCCGCCGGGCTGATGAATAAGTTAAGCCAGTTTGCCAACGGTGCAATATACGATGAGGCCAAGGACGTACACGAAATACACGATGAGAAGTTGGATAAGTTAGCCGAGATTGTGGAAGCTGCAAACGGTAATCATGTGTTAGTCTTCTATCAGTTCAAGCATGATGTAACACGTATCACAAAGAAACTGAAAGGCTATATCGTTAAATCATACGAGGGCGAAAAGGAGTTGAGAGAGTGGAACGCCGGAAAGATAGACGTACTATTGGCCCACCCTATGAGCACGGCGTTTGGCTTGAATATGCAGCAGGGCGGCCACTATATCGTATGGTTTGGCACAGGTTGGAATCTGGAATTATACCAACAGGCCAACGCACGATTACACCGACAAGGGCAGCAGTACCCAGTACAGGTGTATAAGTTGATTTGTGCCAACACCGTAGATGAACGAGCCAACACAGCATTAAGCGGTAAGCAGGGCGTACAGCAATCTTTGTTGGATAGCCTCAACTTTTTGGTAAGGAAGTATCACACAACAATAGACATCAAAGACGAATATTAGAGTATGGCAAAGGATAAAGACTATATAAGGCTGATACATACGGCCAAGTGGCTACGATTGAGACGTGACAAACTCAACGATACCCCACTATGCGAGAGGTGCGAGGAATTGGGCAGAGTGGCAGCAGCCACCGAGGTACACCACGTTATCCCGGTTGAGGATGGACTAACGAGGCAGGAAAAAGAACGCCTGATGTTTGATTACTTTAACCTCAAAGCCCTATGCCACGATTGCCACGTTAAGGTACATACGGACATGGGCAGGTGTGGCAAAGTTCAAGCAAAGAACCGAGCCAAAGAGCACCTGAAAAGATTTGTGAATAAATTTTTGAAATAGCAGAGATATGAAACACAAGGGCGGAAATGTTTATGGCTCAATCTATGAGCGTAAACGTAAGAATGGCGGTATATCATATACGGCAGAGATACAGTTTCAAGGTCAGACCATGAGACGAACAAGCAAAGATAAAGCTAAGTTGGAAGAATGGAAAGACAGTATTTGCAATAAACTCAATAGCGTGTTAGATAGATACAACGCTGAATTAGGTGAGCAATTGGCGATAGTGAAAAACAAGCTATATGCCGAAATGATGGATAGAGCAAAAGCCATTATGGACGAAGCCAAGTTATTTGATTTGCGAAATAAGGTTTGTGCCGAGTCAATAGGGCTTAGACCAAAGACGTACTTTCAGACGTATTTAGCCAGAAGCAATGCAAATGGCTTGATAAAGATTGGAAAATCTAAAGACATACATACACGTATGCAGGTACTTAGTACAAAGAAAGTGCAGCTTATAGGCTATGTAGATAGAGACATCGAAGTACATTTGCATAGTGTGTATAATGCCAAGAGAGTACAAGGAGAATGGTTTAGATTGTCCGATGAAGAAGTGGACGGAATTATTAAGACTTTCGGGTTTGAGACCCCGGGGGTACTTTTTTTTAAGGGCATAGTGAGTGAACTAAACCTCACCAACCCCCCTTTCCACACGTGAGCCGATTTTTTGGCCGTGGGGGATTTTGCCCAGATGCAAAGCCCCGGCATAATTGGCACGATATAAAAACGCCCACGTGTGTAGTTTAATATTAAAAAGCAAGATTTATGAAGTTTGGAAACCAAGATGGCACAGGCTTTGGATTTGGCAGCTTTGGCGCAGGTCAGACCCAAGCCCCCCCCACCCGATGAGGTGGAGCCGGAAGAAACCACAGCCGAAACAACCGCCCAGGCAAAGCGAGCGCACAGACGTACAAAGGAGTGCACCGAGTTATCGCAACGCTACGAGTACCGCCGGGCATTTAGCGAGGTCAAGTTATTGGAGGCAATGCAGTACGTCAAGCTGCAAGACCATACCACCTACAATTTTATCACCGCCGGGGACGTGGATAGCCTTAGTTACCTGAAAGTGGTGCTTAATCAGCACGACTTAGACTATTGTTTGTTATCTACATGGTGCATGGCGGCAGAGGATATTTTGCAGGTACGGCAATGGTACGAGCAAGGGCGCATTAAGAAACTTGATATGTATTTGGGCGAGATATTCCCGGACAGCTATAAGATTGAGTGGCAGATGGTGCAAAAGTTCTATCAGGAACACCCAGAGGCAGGACGTGCCGCAGTATTCAAAAACCACAGCAAGATATACGCAGGGTGCAACTACGATGATGGCTTTTATTTCGGCATACAGACAAGCGCAAACATTAACACTAACCCAAGAACGGAGCAGGGAAGTATAACAGTTGATAAGGGACTGTTTGAGTTTTACAAAGACTACTTCGGCGGCATCCGCTCATTTGAAAAGTAACGCAGCATGGAAGAAAAGAAACAAAAGTTTTTGGAGGCTTTGGCGCAGGGCTACGGCATCATAGCAACAGCGTGCGAGGCGATAGGCATAGGGCGCAGTACTTATTACCGATGGTACAACGCCGACCCAGAGTTTAAGGAGAAAGTGGACGAGATCACCGAGACGCAGGTAGATTTTGTAGAAAGTAAGTTGATGCAGTCGATAAACGCCAACGACACAACGGCTATTATCTTCTATCTGAAGACCAAGGGCAAGAAGCGAGGTTACAGCGACAAGGCGCAGCCAAAGACCGCCGACCCATTGCCAGTTAGCCAGACTTTGCCGGAGCCATCCACCGAGGAAAACAACAAGAAGATAGCCGCCAAGATTAAGAGCAAGAAAGCGTATATCGTTAAGTTGTTGAAGAAGCAAGGCAAGTACACCGCCGAACTTACATACCAAGTGGATATTACGGCTAAGTTGTTGGTACGTGCCGACATTTTGGGCGATGAAATCATGGCAGACGGACACCAGGCCGTAAACGTGGAGTATAGCCGAGAGGGTAACGAACGCAAGACGATCGACCCGAAAGAAAAGCTATATATCGAGTTGTTGCAGCAGGGACAGAAAGCGTTAAGGGCTTTGGGTATGAACACCGAAAGCAAGGAACGAAAGAGCGACAACGACAGTTTTAACGACTTTATGGCAGCGATGCAGGAGGGCGACGAATGACAGAGGAAGAAAAAGAAAGATTTCGACAACTGAAAGCCGAGGTATCGGAGCAGTTGCAGCAGGGGCGCAGTATATACGCCGACCGCTACCGCCGTGCGCTTATTGAAACAGATAAGCGTATCGGCGATTATGTGTTTGGAGTGATAGACCACCCAGACGCACACAACCTGTATGAGATATTGGGAGTAAGACGCTTTTTGCGGATGCTTGATAAGTACGATTGGAAGCCCAAGCGAGTAAAGCGTTTTTTCAAGTTCTACGAGGCTTTGCGGTTTAGTGGCATACGAGGGCGTACACGCTATAAGCTAACCCCGGTGCAGGCCTACCAGTTTGCCAATATCTACGGCTTTGCCCGAGACGATGGGCGCAGACTGATACGTACCGCCTACCTATTCGTGCCCCGAAAGTTCAGCAAAACGACATCGTGCGCAGCTTTGGCGGTTTATGATATGCTTTTCGGCGATAACAACGCCCAGGCATACGTGGGCGCAAATAGCTACGATCAGGCGAAAATCTGTTTCGACGAGATACGAAACATCATGTTTGATATTGACCCAAAGGAAAAGCACTTTAGGGTTAATCGTGAAAAGATTACTTTCAAAGACCGTGGACGTGATAGCCTCATACAATGTTTGACCGCCAACGCCAAAACCAAAGATGGTTTGTTTGCCTCATTGGTGATAATGGACGAGTACGCCCAAGCCAGAAACACGGCAGGTAAGAACGGCGCAGACCTCAAAAACGTATTGACAACATCAATGGGGCCAAGGCGTGAGCCGCTAACTATCATTATCACCACGGCAAGCGATGTGGTAGATGGCCCATTTGCCCACGAACTTGACGGAGTGATGACGGTACTACGAGGTGAGGCAGAAAGCGACACCATGTTTGCATCCATATTCATGCCTGATGTGGACGATGCAGAGGATAGCCCGGAGACGTGGGCAAAGGTGCAGCCACATTTGGGTATCACGGTGCAACCGGATTACTACGAAAATGAGTATCAGACCGCCCAGTTATCCGCTGAAAATATGTTGGCTTTTCGCACGAAATTGCTTAATATTTTCACGATAAACGACGAAAAAACGTGGTTTACACACGAAAAGGCAAAAGAATTATTGGGCAATTTCTGTATAGATCAGGTGCAGGGCCGCCCAGATTGTGCCGTGGCGTTCGATTTGTCGGTGCATGATGATTTCAGCGCAGTATCTTATACCGTGTACCTATCGGGCAACAAGAAGTTTTACACGCATACTGATTACTATTTCCCGGAGGGAGCATTAAAAGGGCATCCCAACGAGCAGCTTTATAGACTTTGGAATGAAAAAGGGTATCTTATTTTCTGCAAAGGCCAGAAGATAGATACGGCGATGATTACCGAGGATATATTAAGGCGCAGTAAGTTGGTTAATATTATCCGTATCGGCTATGATGCTTACAAGGCGCAGGAGCTAACGAGTATCTTAAAGTCAGTCGGAGCGAGGAACGTGCTAACCCCATTTAGTCAGACCTACGGAAACTTTAACCTACCAGTAGAAAGTTTTGAGATGCTTGCATGGAGCGACCCGGTAAAGATAGAGTTTAACGACAACCCTATTAACGCTTTCTGTTTGGAAAATTGCGTGATAGATACCGACAATCTGGAGAACAAAAAGCCGCTCAAAGTGTCACAATACCGCAAGATAGATGGGGCGATTACAATGCTAATGACTTTGGGTTTACTATACACATTTGAGAGGTAATTTGAAGTTTCTATAGCCTAAAAAAGTTTAATAAAATAATAATTTTACCACGATGCGCCAAGGTGTACCACGATGTACCAAGGCGCATTTTTTTTTCTCATTTTTGCTATGTATCTTTGGGGCTAAAAAATATAGTTATATATGGGTATTTGGCAAAACATAGTAAAATTTTTCAGCCGTAGCACCGATGCAGAGGGCGCAGTTAGCGAACCACAGAAACAGGGGCCACGTACCGGAGACTATACCCAGTTCTTTAACTTTTTCGGTACAGGCAATACTGCTTTGTCGGTAGCCACTGTTTACCGATGTGTGCAGTTACTTAGTGAAAGTGTAGCTAATTTGCCATTTTTGTATATGAGATTGAAAGACGGTATTTTTGTGGAGGACACGAATAGCCGTTTGCATTATCTTCTAACAGTGCAGCCGGACTTTACAAAGTCGGCGTTTGACTTCTGGAAAGAAACCGTAGAAAATGTGTTGTTAGAGGGTAATGCCTACATCGTACCAGTGTACAACAGGGCTACTTTAGAAATAGACAGATTAGTTTTGTGCGGGCGTAATACTGTAAACCACGATGTGTATAACGATACCTACATGATTACCGATACCATCAACGGTATATGTGGAATTTACGACGAAAGCGAGATAATCCACATTAAGGGGCATACAAGTAACGGCAAGCAAGGCGTTAGCGTACTGGAATATGCAAGGCAGACGTTAGACATAGCATTAACCGGAGATAGGGAGACGCTTAAACGGTTTGCCAATGGTGGTAATGTTAGGGGTATCGTAAGCAACGATAAGACTACTACCGGGTTTGGCGAGTATCAGGACAAGGAATTGGAGAAGACAGCCGAAAACATAGATAGTCGTTTTCAGAACGGCGAGCGCATAGTTAGTTTGCCCGGACAGGTGGACTTTAAGCAAATTTCGCTTTCTTCTACTGATATGCAGTTTTTAGAGAGCCGAAAGTTTACGGTACGAGATATTTGCCGTTTCTTTGGTGTGCATCCATCTTTTGTTTTTGACGATACAAGTAACAATTATAAGTCAGCTGAAATGGCGAATGTGGCGTTTTTGAGTAACACGTTAAACCCACTTTTGCGAAATATTGAAAACGAAATGTTGCGTAAGTTAATAGCCCCTACCCTATGCTGCAAACGTAAATTTGAGTTTGACCGCAGAGGGCTTTATGCAAGTGATTTGGATAGCAGAATTAAGTATCAGGCGGCAACGATCGCCGCAGGTATTTATACGGTGAACGATTGGCGCAAGGTGGAGAACCGCCCACCTATCGAGGGTGGAGACAAGGTTTTAGTATCGGCGAATCTTAGAGATATTGCCAACGAGACCGCAGTCAATAACGCACCGGAGCCAGAGCCAAAGAAAACTAAAAAGGACGATAAAAATAAAGATTGAGACCAAGACGATGAATAAAGATACAATCATAAGACGGTGTTTGTGTACTCCTACAGAGTTACACGTCAGAGAGGCAGCAGAGGGCGAAGCACCGAGCCGCACAATAACTGGATATGCCATATTGTTTAACGTACCGTCGGCCCCATTGTGGAGCGACGAAGATAGCGAGGCCCGGGAAGTGATAGCCCCGGAAGCCGTTACAAAGGAACTCTTAGACGGCCAAGACATCAAAATGACGATGTTTCACAATCGCCAATTGATTTTGGCAAGAAGCAATAAGGGCGGCGGTACACTTTCGTACACAGTAGATGCAAAGGGCGTGGCTTTTGAGTTTGATGCACCTAATACCGTGGACGGCGACAAGGCTTTGGAATTGGTACGCCGTGGTGACATAAGCGGTTGCAGTTTTGCGTTTTCAACACGCTACTATGATAGCGATTTTGTAGAGCGTCAAAGCAAAGTAGCGGCTAACGGCATTAACAATATTACCTATCGTGTCAAAGCGATTACAGGTATCTTTGACTTTACGTTGGCGGCTGATCCGTATTACCCAGATACGAGCGTAGAGGCAAGAGAGTTTACCGATGAGTTGAAGCGAGAGCAGAAGACCCCGGAGCCTCAACCACAGACAAGCGAGCAGAAAGAAAAAGCGTTAAAGCAGTTGCGTGAAATGCGCCACGCTGCAAAACGCAGTTTAGTATAACATTTAATTTTTAATTTTTCAGACATGGACAAAAAGACAAAGAAAACAATTAACGTTCGTGAGCTGATTAACCAGTATCAGCAGAATTGTGACCGCATCACAGAGATTGCGGACGTATGCGAGAAAGAGCAGCGTGAGCGCAACGAGGCAGAGAACACCGAGTTTGAAACCCTCATGCGTGAAAATCAGTTGTTGCAAATGAAGATGCAGGCGGCAACCGCCGAGCATTTGCGTGAAAATCCAAACGCCCAGGAAGACGCAATTAAGATTATCCGTGAAAATGCCGCATCCGGTCAGCGTACCGAAATCATGCTTTTGCGTGATATGATGATGGTGCAGGACGCGGCAAAGGGCGCGATCGTGCCGCTTAACGTTCAGGACATTTTGAAACCTTTGCAGGAGGGCTTTATTTTGGATAAGGTAGGTTTGCCAATGCCAACAGGTTTGGCAGGTGACTTTGTCTGGCCTATGTACGAAATGGTTGAGGCAGAGTTAGCAGGTGAAGGCGCAGAACTTAGCGACACCAAAATACCTTTTAGCAAAATGACCGCAGCACCAGAGCGTATGGGTATTGCCATCCCGGTAACTAACCAGTCGCTCAACCAGTCGCAGGGACTTTTGGAAATGATCGTGCGTGAAGTTATGCCGCTTGCAATCCGTCTTCTTTTGAACAAAATCGTTTGCGGCGTAAATAAGGTTAATGGTGCTACTAATTTGGTAGGTCCATTTGTGGCACTCAAAGACAATCCGGTATTGCTTTCAGCCGTTCCAACCTTTAAAGAACTTAACATGATGAAAGCCGCAGTACTTGAAACAGGTATAGATGGCAGCAACCTTTGTTGGGTAATGACAAAGAGCATGGAGGCGATTTTGGAGGGTACACCTATCAACGAAAAGGGTATTTTCTTGCCTATGATCCAGAACGAGACTCTTTGCGGTTTGCCAGTGTACACGTCAAATGTTATCCGTGACACTAAGGTATCATACCAGAAGTATAGCGGCTCAGCGTGGGCGGCATCAGAAGACTTTGACCCACAGAGAGACACCGCTAAGTACACCGTGACAAGTGCCGATGATGTTGAGAGCATTTCGGGTATGAAGACAGGTGACTACGTTAAGATTATCACAGGTACGGAGTACATCGGTTTGGGTGATTGGCGTTATCAGCCAATGGGTATGTTTGGTACTTTGCGCTTTATCGTCGATCCATACAGCAAGGCGCGCAAAGATAGCGTAGATTTCGTGCTCAACACGGACTATGCTACTAAGACAATCCGCTCAGAGGCCTTTAAGTTGGGTAAAGTTGGCGGTAAGGAGTAATCACATTTTAAAGTTATAACGTTATGGCAGTAGTGAGTTTGGCACTTTTCAAGAAGCACGTAAGGGCTGATGATTTCGCCGATGATGACGAGTATCTGGAGCATCTTTTAGAGACCGCAGAAAGCGCAGTTATCACGGCGACCAATAGAACCCAAGAGGAATTGGCGCAGATGGGTAACGGGCATGATGTACCTACCCCGATAAAACACGCTATAATGATGTTGGGCGCACATTGGTACAATCAGCGTGAAAGTGTGAGTAACGTGCAGATGCACGCCGTGCCTGATTCGCTACAAGCCTTAATTAAACCCTATCGGAAATTAGTGGAATGAGAGCAGGAGAAATGAAATATCGTTTGCAGTTGTTGAAGCCTACGGCGACAACAAACGACTACGGCGAGGAAGCAACAACCTACGAACCTATACGCACAGTGTGGGCAGAGAGGAAGAAGCAGAGCGGAAACCGTAGTGAGGAAGTGGGCGAACATTTCCCCGACTATCGAGCCGAATTTAATGTGAGGGACGCACACCCGGTTAAAGAAAACTGGAGGGTGCAGCAGTTAGGTGGCTATCTTTATACGGTGGTTGCCATCATCCCAAACATTGATAGGGGTATGAACACTTTAGTTTGTGAACGAGTAAACGAGTAATCAAGTTATGGCAAATCAATACGACGATACGCAGTTGCAGAAGTTGTTTACCGAAATGGACGTTAAACACCGAAAGCGAGCCTTAAAAGGTGCTTTCAGGCGAGAGGCGAACCAAGTAAGGCGAACAGCTATTAACAATTTGCGCAGCTCATTACATAGCAACCGAGATTTGGAAAAAGGTATTAGGGCTATCGTATTCAAGAAAGCCGCCGGATTTCGTGTTACTATCGGCACGAAGAAAGCCAACCGAAAAACTGGAAAGGGCGAAAAAGGTATGCACATCAATCGGCAGGGACTAAAGAAACCTGTTTTGATATGGGCAGAGGGCGGAACGGAGCAACGAAAGACCAAGACAAAAACAAGGGTTTTTGTCAGGGAACGCCGGGGCCACAATACCGGACGCATGAAACGATATGGCTTTATGCGTAAGACCCAAACAGACGTTAGGGACAAGGTAACGGCAGATTTGCGTAACGAGATAGTAGAAAGTGTAACTAAGACTGCAAATAAGTATGGCTGCAAATAAAACATCATTAAGCGCAGGTAGCATTATCCGTGATATGCTTTTGCAAGACTATGAGGTAGCGAAGCATACTAAAAAGGTTTTCCCAGTTGCTACGGACACGGCGGTTTTGCCGTACATACTTTATCGTCGTGCCTCAATTGAGCAGAACCCGACAAAGGCAGGTTATCCCGGAGCCGACACAGTGACAATCGAGGTTATTTGTTATACCGAGAAGTACAGCGATGGCGTGGAATTAGCCGAGGCAGTAAGGGCAGCTTTGGACGGCAAGCAAGGCGAGAAAGACGGTTTAGTTATGCGAAGTTGTGTTTTGACTGATAGCGAAGAGGGTTACGATAGTGATGCCTATGCGCAGCAGTTAGTTTTTAATATTAAAATTTAGTAAGATATGAGTTATTGTAATGGTAGTAATATGTTGCTTTATTTGGGTGAAGATGCTTTCGGGCACTGTACAACCCACACGGCAACAATGAATAGTGAGACCAAAGACCGTGCGGTTAAGCCATTGGCAAGTAAATCCACGACTAATGGTATGTGGAAAGAAAAGGGTGTAACTGGTTTGTCTATCGCCATTTCAGCCGAGGGCCTTATCTATGATGGTGAGACCGAAGCAAGTTACGGCAAGATGATGGCGGCGTGGAAGTCGGGACAACCAGTTAAGATTAAGTGTATGAAGAGAGGTGACAGCCAAAATCCATATTTGGCAGGTAGCTTTATCATTTCTTCTTTGGAGCGTACCGACCCGGCACAGGACGATAGTACTTATACTATCAATCTTGACAACAACGGCGAGCCTGACACACTTGACGAAACGGCGTTTACGGACGGTGCGGCCTCATTAAGCGGTCAAGTATAATACATAACCCAGTTAATTAAGTTCATATATGAAAAAGGTTGAGATTAAAATCGGTAACGAGGTTTTCCCATGCCGTCAGACAATGGGCGCAATGCTTAGATTTAAGCAGGAAACAGGGCGAGAGGTTACAGAAATCGACGCTACAAGTTTCACCGATATTTGTACGTTCCTTTGGTGTTGTATCGTTTCAGCATCCAAGGCAGACGGCAAGAAATTCAAACTTTCTTTGATGGACTTTGCCGATAGCGTCAGCCCGGAAGATATGAACGAATGGGCTAAAGCTATGGGCCAGGCTAATGAGGAAGATGCCGAGACCGATGCAGACGAAAAAAAAAGTTTGCAATAAATGAGGTATTGGGCTTTGCTTTAGGTTGCATACGTCTTTCATACGATGATTTTTGTAGGCTAACGCCTGATGAATTTAACAGCGTATGCAAAGCGTACTTAGACCAAGAGCAAAGCCAATACAAAGATAATTGGGAGCGTATGCGTATGTTGGCGTGCATAACTATTCAGCCGCACATTAAGAACAAATTAACGCCTCAAAAGCTATTACCGCTTTCGTGGGATAATCGCAGGAAGTCGAAGCAAGCGAAGACCGAACACATAACGGCCAAGGAAGCGGAAGAAAAGAGAAAACAAATTATCGCCCTATTGGGTGACAAATATTAAAGACTATGGCAGGTAAAAGTACTATATCCATAACGTTCAAATTGGACGGAGACGGCAAGGGATTTAAAGACCTTTCGCAAAATGCGGACGGCCTTAAACAAGCCATGACCGCCGCTATTGTGGAAGCCGACAAATTAAAATCGTCGTTGATCAACTGGAGCCAAGGCGTACAGGCTTTGGGCGCAGTATCTAACGCCGTCAGTCAGCTAAATGGTACTTTGCAGGACATTACCGCCGATAGTAGAGCCTTTGGCGCAGCTATGAAAGCCGCTAACACGATGGCAGGCAAGAACGCCGAGGGCTTTGCGAACCTCAAAGGACAGGTAGCCGATTTATCCAAGACTTTGCCTATTGCACGTGATGAACTCGCAAACGGCTTATATCAGGTAATCAGTAATGGTGTGCCCGAAGATAATTGGATAGACTACCTTAACAAGTCGGCTAAAGCATCCGTGGGCGGTATTGCTGATTTGGGCGAGACCGTAAAGGTAACATCTACTGTTATCAAAAACTATGGTTTGGCATGGGACGCAGCCGAAAGCGTGCAGGACAAAATACAACTCACGGCGAAGAATGGTGTAACATCATTTGAGCAGTTAGCCCAGGCCCTACCAAGAGTTACCGCAAACGCCTCAACATTGGGCGTAAGTGTTGATGAACTTTTGGCAAGTTTTGCAACGCTTACAGGTGTTAGCGGTAATACTAACGAGGTTGCAACCCAGATGGCGGCAATCTTTACCGCTTTGGTTAAGCCGTCAAGCGAGGCAACCGAAATGGCGGAAAAGATGGGTATCGAGTTTAATGCGGCATCCATCCAAGCCGCCGGAGGTTTGCGTAACTTCTTAACCCAGTTGGACGCATCCGTTAAGGAGTATGCCGCCGCTAATGGCGTATTGGAGCAACAAGTTTATGCTAAGTTGTTTGGCAGTGCCGAGAGTTTGCGAGCCTTAACGCCGCTTACTAATCAGTTAGCCGAGAAGTTCAGCGAGAACGTGGACGCAATGGCAAATAGTGCCGGAACCATCAACGCCGCCTACAATGAAATGAGTAGTACAGGCAGCGCAACCACGCAAATGCTGAAAAACCAGTTAGGCGCAATAACTGATGTAGTAGCCGGGTTTGTTGGAAGTGCTATGCCGTTTGTTAGTTTTATAGCCAATACAGGCGTAATGGTTATGAGTATTACAAGTTTGGTGAAAACATTTAAGGCCCTGAATATCCAACAAGGCATTTTAACGTTACGCTCAAAGGCAGGTGGTGCGGCAATGCTTTTGTTTGGGCTTAATGCAAGCCGATCGGCAGCGTTTACACGTGTCTTTAGCGCAGCTTTGAAAAGTGGTGCATATTCGGCAACCGCTTTCAAAATTGTCCTTAAAGGTTTGATGATTACCACGGTGGTAGGTGCTGCAATCGTAGCGGTAACATCGGTTATTGAATATTTCGTTAATAAGACCGATGAGGCTACCGACAAGACAAACGAGTTTAGCGAAGCCGAAGACGCTTACAAGAACGCAGCGGCAAGTACTAAGGTTGAGTTAGACAAAGAAATTAAGGCTTTGGGCGACCTCATTACCGCTAAAAAGGACACCACCGACGCAGTAAACCACCTTAATGCCGTATATGGTGATTTGTTCGGGAGCCATAAGACAGCATCCGAGTGGTACGATACATTGACACGTAAAAGCCAGATATACGTTAAGCAAATTGGCTACGAGGCACAAGCAAAGGTGTTGGCTACAAAGTTGGCTGAAAAACAAATCGAGTTGGAAGACAATTACGCTAAACGACGTGCCCTTTGGAAAGCCGGAGGCGCACAGAAGACCACTAAGCGGACAATAACCAACCGATCAACTGGAGGTGACAGCTACGAAGTTGTTACAACGGAAGATACCAAAGAGTATGCCGATTTAAAGGACAGTGCAAGGGGACTGATACCGGAAATCCAAAGTTTGCAAAGACAATTGGGCATAGCCCAGAAGCACATGGCCGATTGTTCCAAGCAGATGGCGGCAGTTGATGCCAAGATGGGACATAACAACAAGACCGTTAAGGTTAGTGCAATGACCTATCAGCAGGTAGCGGACGCAATCGAGAAGACAGAAAAGAAACTTAAAAATACGACTGATAGCAAGGAAATAACCAAGCTAAAGGCGTATAATACGGAATTACACAACCGTAAAAAGTTATTAGATAAATCGTTGGGCTTTAATACGTTCAGAGGTAATAAGAGCGGCGGCAAGAAAAACAAGCCAGTTGCAGACCCTAAGACCTACGAACAGTTAAGTACTAATATCGAGTACTACAAAAAGAAGCTCACCACGGCGAGCACCGCCGAGCAAGAAAAGATAATGGCGAATATCCAAGCATGGGAGAAAAAGAAAGCGGCTATCGAATTAGCCCAGAAAGCCGCCGAGCGACCAACCGAAATTAAGACGTTGCAAGACGTTGAAAAGGAATTGGACTATTTGCAGACCCTACGAAAGACCGCCAACAAAGACGATTTAGCAGGTATTGACAAACTGATAGGCAAAACCGAGCTATTGGGCGCAGCTATGCAACGCCCGGCAAAGTTGGAGACCTTACAGGACATTGACAAAGAAATAGAGTACCAACAGAAGTTGAGGGCTACGGCATCCAAGGAAGCTATAAGCGGAATTGATGCAGAAATCAGTAAGTTGGAAACTCTAAAGAACTATATCGAAAATGCCACGGTGATAGACACACCCGACGACGCATTGAAGACGTATGAGCAGCTTAATATTAAGTTGGCATACTATAATGAGTTGTTGGAAAAAGCCACCGAGGAACAACGCCCAGAGATACAAAAGCACATTAACGATATTGAGGGTATTAAGAAAGCATGGGACGATAGTTTAGCCGCTTTGAAGAAGCCGGGAGACATTACCCAACTTGATACTATCGAGAAGTTAGACGAAGCAGTAAGGTATTATCAGGAGCAGCAGAGCAAGCAGAGCGCCGACGAAATCCAAAACACGCAAAGGACGATTGACGCTTTGGAAGCGAAGCGAAAGGCGATGCAAAGGGGTATTGAAATACCATCAATGCAAAAAGAGATAGCCGAGATTAACGGACTTTCTAACCGAGAGTTTAAGATTAAGGTTAAAGGTATCGGCTTTGATGCACTAACCGACAAAATCCGGGAACTGCAAAAGCAGCTCAACGATACCAACAACCCGGTAACGGAGGGACAGCGCAAAGACATCGAGGAAATGATTAGCACCTATGAGCAATGGCGCAAATCTTCTATTTCTTCTTTCGACACCGTAAAGTCTGGTTGGGACGGTGTCAAGGGTATTGGTGACAGCATCAACGGCATAACCGACGCTTTGGACGGCAACGGAAACGCATGGCAGAAAGTAACCGCTATCGTGGACGGCTTTATACAACTGTATGAGAGTATCAGCGCAATAGTAGGTATTATTGATATGCTAACGACCGCCTCAACCGCCCATGCCGCAGCTAAGACCGGAGAGGCAGCAGCCACAACCGCCACGGCAACCGCCCAGGGAGTTGAGACGGCGGCACAGGCGGCAGCAGCGGCGGCGATGGTTCCGGTTATCGCCGCTAACAAATTGGCGACCGCCTCATACATGGAGTTAGCCGCAGCAATGTATTTTGCCGCCCATGCCTCAATACCATTTGTCGGCTTTGGCATAGCATCCGGTTTTGTGAGTGCAGCAACGGCGATGGTGGAAGCTATCGGAATAATGCCGTTTGCAAAAGGTGGTGTAGTGTCGGGGCCTACGTTGGCTTTAGTTGGTGAGTATGCCGGAGCAAGCAACAACCCGGAGGTTATCGCACCACTTGACAAGCTACGTAGCATGATACAGCCACAGGGCGGTATCGGTGGAAACGTTCGCTTTGAAATCGAGGGTAGAAAGTTAGTTGGAGTAATATCCAACACAACGAGAGTAGCCGCCAAGAGCGGCAGAAAGTCAAATTTTTAATTATTAGTTAATATGTATATATACGGCAGTTTTCTAAGTCAGCAGAGCGATACGATAACGGTACACATCGTTACCGGAAACGATCGCACGCAGACTATTGAAATAGGTACAGAAAAGGCAGATGTATATTTTAGCGAGGATCCGGCAGAAATCGAGAATGAGGTAAACGACACTTTCGATGTGCTTTTGAGAAATTCGGCTAAAATAAGATTGCTTTGCGGCAACCTGATTAAAGACCTTTTTAGTACCTCATGCCGTGATGCAGTCGTAAATATCTATAAAAACGATACGTGTATCTTTGCCGGGTTCATTGAGCCGCAAACTTTGTCGCAGCCATATAACGACCGATGGGACGAACTGGAATTAAATTGCATTGATGCGCTTAGTGCTTTGCAGTATAGCAAGTATAAGAATGTGGGTGCATTGGGCGTTATCTATGCTTTCGTCAAGGCAGAGGCAGCGCAGCGTAGTTTTTACGATATTGCTACCGAGATACTGCAAGGTGTTACCGATGGACTGGATATATTGGGCAACCAAAATATTAAATTCTGGTATGATGGCAGCAAGGCAGTTGATGCACAGACCGCAAACCGCTATCAGGTATTTAAGCAGCTTTCAATATCTGATTTGTTGTTTTTAGGCGACGATGAGAGCGACGTTTGGCAGCAAGACGAAGTGTTGGAGGAACTTTTGAAGTACCTTAACTTACATATCGTGCAAGACGGCTTTAACTTCTATATCTTTTCGTGGGAATCCGTCAAGGCGGCACCCGATAAGATTATTTGGCATGACATCGTAGCAAACAGCACCAAGACAACGGCGCAGCAAGCCGTGACAATCTCTTTGGCTAACGTGGCCGATTGCGATACCACGATAAGCATAGGCGACGTATATAACCAACTTCTATTAACCGCCAAGGTGGAAGACATCGAAAGCGTGATAGAAAGCCCATTGGACGATGATTTGTTGGTTAGCCCATACATCAATAAGCAAAAGTACCTCACCGAGTATTCAAGCGACGGAGAGGGAAAGACCGCCTATAATGCTTTTTATGCTATGACCCACAACCAAAAAACAACGTATGGCGCAGGTGCTATTACTGATTGGTATTTGCAGGTGATGCGTAATAAACAATGGGTGTTTCCGATGAAAGGCAACACAGATATAGACATCGTGGACTATTTCGGCAGCGAGGGCACAAAACAACACGCTTTGCCTGATTGGTTAGGGCAAGCACCGGGGGCGGCTATCATGGCGTTGGGAAGCGTCAAGATGAACACGGCCAATGATGATAATAGCCCGACATCTAAGGTGAACATGACTAACTATTTGGTAGTGTCGGTTAATGGCAATGGCGTGGATAATGACGAAAACAAGACCTACCCGAGTGTGGCAGACATACAGAAAAATATACCGTATGCCGTCTATACTGGTAACAAGGCAGGGGGCGTTTTTTCGCCGCCAGACGAAGAGACCACAAACTATATAGTTTTATCGGGTAAAGTTATTCTTAACCCGATAATGAGGCAGACCAACACGTACACCAACCTACATAATAAGGAGTGGACGACATGGCCGATGAATGTAGAAAAGGGCATGATCTACGTATGGCATCAGACCGTACCGAGCCGAAATAATGGTGATGGCAGATATTACAGCCGTCAGTATTGGCAAGCAGAAACACCCGACAAAGAAGTATCATGGCATGAGGGCGCAGATAGCGGATTTTATCCATATACCGGGGAAGGCCCAGAGGAATACGAATTTAAGTACAGCGCAGTAGGCGACGGTACCGACACAATCAGTAAGGTAGCCGTATTAGCCTGTATGTTGGTTATCGGTGATAAATGCGTAGTGGAGACCGGAACCGAGGGGCAGACAACCGATTTTGTTTGGCAGAAATACAAGGAGCGGAGCGAGTGCCAAAGCGATGATGAATATTATCAGCAATGCTTTACTATCGGCTTTGACCCTAAGATAGGTGACAAGTTGGTGGGCACAGAGTTCGGCATCCAAAACAACATCGACTATAAGATGGGTATTGATGCGGAGGGCATAGCGATACCGATTACCAAGGGCGACAAGATAAGTGGGCAGGTTAGGTTTATGATATTAGGTCCGGTTAATGTTACATGGGACGTTATCACACGCCGCCACCCTACCTTTTTCAGACATACGAAGTGGAGCAGCTCATCAGTACCGCTTTTAGCTCATGTTAGTAGCATCCTGATAAAGTCGTTTGAGGTTAAAGTTTATAGCGATAACGGACTAATCAGCAATGGCAATGATGATAACGACATTATCTATATGAGCGACACCAAAGAAACCTTTGTGAACAAAAAGGACGATTTGGAGTTTAAGATAAATTCGGCATTGACCGCTACGGAGTGCGCCCAGTTGGGAGTTAGTAACACGGTGAAGTTATCCACGCCGCTGAATATATCAACCGGGGACGGAGTGTTAGGGGTGTACGACCGAAACGGCAACGTTAAGGCAAAGCCCGAACAAATCTACGTGGATAGTTATTATACTGAATACCATAAGCCACGTATCGTGATGGAACAGAAACTAAGAGACATTGATAATGTTGTCAGTCTGTTTAACCATTACCGCCACGAGGCTTTGGGCAAAGAATTTTTCGTGCAGGGAATCGGCAGAAACCTTATTGAGGGACGTGCCGACCTCACATTAAAGGAGATTGGCACATGATCGAAGTTAAGCAGATAGCGAAACCCAGGAACAGCGGCAGCGGTGGGGCATCCACCGGAGGCGGCAGCTATGGAAGTATCGGCAAAATGACCGAGGAAGCCAAGCACGCAGCCAAAGCCGATTTAGCGACACACGCAGAGCAAGCCGAGTACGCAAACCGTGCCGGATATGCGAGCCGTGCCGCCTATTCCGATTTAGCCGGAGACGTCGCAGAGGATAGCCCGATTAATGACCGCTTTTTGTCGAAGATTACCGCCGACATAGCGCAAGGGCACATTACTTTTCAGCAGGGCTTAACGGCTATCGGTTTGGCAGTATTCAAGGACGGCGCCCACTTTGGCGAGTTTGTCAAATCCCTGTATGCAGGTAAGGGCGCAGGTATTGACGCACAAGGTAACGCCGAGGTGGAAAGCCTGAGAGTACGCAGTTACTTTGAGTGTCTGGAATTGATAGTAAACCGATTGTCTGCAATCGAGGGCGATCAACTTCTAACGGAAGCGGACACAATCGAGAGCGTGGACGATTTGGGCGATGGTTGTTTTGGTTTGCACCTGAGAAGTAAATGGGACGGATATTTTACCGCCCAAGCCGAAAACAACGTGCTTAAAGGTATCATCAATACTTTGGCGCAGGGAAGCGGAAAGTATTACACGGCATGGTTTAGAGTTAATAGCGTTAATACCGCTAACAACTACATAGAGGTGACGCAGTACCCGGACACCGAAGTACCAAGCGGTAAGAATTACCCACCGTGCGAGATGATGAAGATTGCACGATGGGGAAACCAAACGGACACGAAACGGCAAGATTGTTTGTATCTATCGAGCACAGAGGGGCGAATCGTCAAGCTAAAGGGAGTGACTAAGCCGATTTTGGATAACGCCAACTATGGTGCAGCTTTCGGCAGTTTGCCAGAATTTGTGTACGAGTTATTGGACGATAATGGCAACCCTTTGCCAATACGTGATGGTTTAGACTATATGTATATACCGGGTATCGTCACAATGGACGTTATCAGACTTAACAAATGGACTGGTAAGCCGTTGGTTACGTATGTGGATCGTGGGGCGTGGACGCAAAGCGGTAAGTACTATTGTGATGCCATCAACCCGGACACCGGAGAGTATGAGACATCAGACGTTTGGTTTAATGGCTGCAAGTACAGATGTTGCAAGAACCTCACAACGACCGCCCCGGCATGGAACAATACCGATTGGGCGATGATCGAGGGAAACCCAGACTTTGCCGTAGATTTCCAAGAGCCTGAAAGTATCTTAGACCCGGACAAAATAGACCTCACGCTAACCATCGTGGCGACCCTGTATAATATGAATATCACAGATGATATTTTGGACGCCGACGTAATGTGGACGAGATACAGCGAGGACGCAGAGGGAAACGAGAGAACGGCAAGCGACAACGTTTGGAGTTTGCGCCACGCTAATACCGGAAAGTCTTTACACCTCACAGCCGAAGACATGGACTTTAACGGATATATGCCCCAGGTGATACGCTTTACGGCTACCGTCACTTTACGTGATGGTGAGGGCAACGAAGTGGCAACGGAGGCAGTTAGTTACGAGTATTAATTTAAACATAGCGCGGTTATGAAGACAAAAAGATTTGATTTCAATTTTAGGCCATTGAAAATTAATGTTAGCTTTGTGTGTGAGGGCAGCGTACCGGACACGCAAAATTATGATGCCGACACCAATACATATACCCCCGATTACACTTTGGTAAATCTTATTATACAACCACGTGTGGGTAGAATAGACAAAGACGAAGTACTAACAGCAGGGGAAATTAATAAGGATTTGACAAATGTTAGATGGGAACAAATCGTTAATGGCAAATGTGTGGAGATAGCCGATAGTACGGCGGAAAAGCCGCCGTTTAAAATCGTCAGAAGCGGCAACAACGCAGGACGGATTACTATCTGTAAAAACGCAGTTCCCCAAGTACCACTTAATTTGGTATTTAGTTGTGATTATGCCGACCCACGCACAGGGCAAGTGTACCACATAAAACGTACAAAACAAGTACAATGCAAGAATGCCACAACATACACGCCACTTCTGGTATTGGACGCAGCCGCCCAAACTATCTACAACCCATTGAGCGACCAAGACACACAGACGGTGCACGCATCATTGAGATTGGGAGCCAATGAGTGCCCGGAGAATAAACGTTTGTTTGTCTGGGAAGTAATGAGGGAAGACGGAACGTTTACCGCTGTAGGCAGCGACACCACATTAGACTATGACGTAGTGGTGACAGAAGACGGAAACAGTTGTACCGTTAATCGTAGCCTCATGGGTACAGAGCTTTATTTGCGATGCAGGGTAAAATATAGCCCGAACGGAAACCCAAGCAGCGTAACACTATCGGACAACGCCCCTACTAAGTTAGTTGCATTTATCCGTAGAATCCCAAAATTTGAGTATGACATCGGCGAACTACCTACCAACCTACCAAGTGGTTTGTTAGAGATTGCGCCAACGGCGAAGATTTGGAACACTAACGGCATGATCGACAACCCAGAACGTGAGTTATTGCCGCTTTGGTATGTTGCGACCAATGCTCAGTCAGGAACGCTTAACTATTCGCTCATAGCACATGGTATGGCACCGACGCTTTCGACCAAAAAGGTTAGCCAGACTTTGGGCGGCGTTTATGGTTTGGACGTTAAGGACGTTGGCCCGGCGTGTGCATGGGAAGACAGCGACGGCGCAGTATTCGTTGATGCAGACGACAATGTAATATTAATCAAATAACAATTTAATCAATATAAGATTATGGCAAGATACATTAAAGCAAATCCATTGGTTGCACAATACTTGCAATTGGAGGACGAACGTAACAAGGTGAGTGATGGCAACTATCTGTTATGGCAAAACGATATGTTGAAATTTGGCCCACTAACCCAACTTAACGACATATTGGTTAAGATTGGAGGTATTGCACTTATGCCGCATGAGGCGAGAAGCGAGCAAGACGGTACTATTTGCCGACCTTTGCCAAGGGCAACCGATACACGTTTTCAGCAGCCTATTAAGGCTAACGTTAATGATGCTATCTTAGGTGACAACACCAACACCGAGCAGGGAGCAGATGGTAAGGGCGAGAACACAGAGAGCACCGACAATGGCGGCAACAGCAACGAGGGCCAGGCCAACGAGGAAAATTCGGAGGGCGACCAACAGCCGGAAGCGTCAGAGAGTGAGCAAACAGAAAGTGAAACCAAAAAGTAAGGAACTATGAGCAAAGCGAGTACAACCCGAACGATTAAGTTTATTGCCAAGGCAGGGACTTATATGGCATTAATCATGTGCCCAGATGGTGACATCTACCAAGAATGGGAGGGCACGGAATCCGACGTTACTAAGGTGTTCCCTAACTTTGAACAGACAAAGCCGAAACTTAACTTTGTTTGTATGAGTAGCCGAGTAGCCGAGGGAGTGGCAACGCCTGATAGTATGCAGTACTTTTTCAATGGTACGAAAATCGAGTTTAGCGGCGATACGTCAAGCGGCATTTTTGCAGGCTACTTTAAGAAGTTTGCGCCAAGCGGTGACAACATCTACTATGGTTTGCAGATTGTTAAGAATTTGGTAGAAATCGCAGGTTTTGCCCCGGTAACTATCAAGATGGTGGCAGCTATCAGTTATGGCACACAAAGCGATAATATCCAAGCTACCTATACAATCCCAGTGCAGAAAACAACAGGTACAAGTTATCGTGTTGCAATCATGGCAGGAGATAACAAGGGCTTTGTTATTACCGACAAGGGCGGCAGTTGCGTTTTAAAGGCAATGGCATACCAGAACTACGGAGAAATCACAAAAGATTTAACCTATGTGTGGGAGAAGATGGGGGCCAGTGGTTGGGAGACAATCAACGGACAGACCGCCCAGACGCTTACAGTGTCAGGCAACAGCATAGACACATACGGAGAGTACCGGGTAACAGTTAATCGTAGTGGTGTTGAAATCGGTAAGGACATACAGGGCGTTATGGACGCATCCGACCCCTACGACATAGACGCACGCCCGACACCGGAAGACGAGGCGATAAGCGAGGACGAAAGCGGCAACGGCAAAGTAACCTACACGCCGTGGATCGTCAAGCGTGGAACGAACACCCAGGCGATTAAAGACGCTAAGTTTTTCTTTGTCGTGAAAGATGCAGCAGGTGTTTATCTGAATAGTGACAGCGAGCGAAAAACGGCGGTTGTAAGCTATGCCGTAACACGTGCCATGTGTTTGCAGAGTTGTGGAGATATTAGTGTAACTATAACATCAGAAAGTTAGGTCTATGAGTGTGTCAATAACAAGAATAGTTAAGTTTATACGTAAGGGTAGTAAAGGCGACAGGGGCCCGGCACTACGAGGCCCACAAGCGTGGAGTGATTGCGCCGTAGGCTATGTGTTCCAATCCGGAGCAAACGGCGAGGATTACAAAGACGTAGTTTTGTATGGTGGATACTATTATTCTTGCATCAAATCACACACCAAGACCGCAAGCAATTACCCAGGAAGTGCAACCGACACCAATAGCGGACTTTGGAAGTTAGCCGACCCTGTGGAAATAGTAGCTACGAAGATACTGTTAACGCAGTATGCTTTAGTCAAAAATTTGGGTGTGGAGACCATCGACATGAAAGACGCTGAAGGCAACATCATCTTTCAAGCTAAAGACGGTAATGTAACTTGCAAATCGGGAATATTTGAGAATGTTACTGTAGCAGGAGACATTACGGCAAAATCCATTCGATTGCATATATCGTCAAGCATTACTAATATTGACGGAGCTGTTGTATTCGGAGAGTGGAAGCCGATTATTTTACCGGAGTTACCAAACGGCGAATGTATGAATATTAAGATTTATGCACCATTCGGTACTCGATCCTCACCTGATGCTTCTGTTGCACCGCAGAACAGTAAAGTTAAAATATGGGTACACGGCTCAAAAGATCTAGCGCAGTCTAAAGAAATTGGATTGGGATATGGGCTATTTGACGTTGTCGGCATAGGGCAAGACGGACAAACGATTTGGGCGATTAGGTAGAATATTTAAATAGTAGTAATTATGGCAATAAAGAAAACAAAAAAGTTGAGTGGCCAGGCAACAGTAACGACCATCAACAACGACCAGAAATTTCCGGTAACGGACACAAACGGAAAGGTTACGCTTATTTCATTAGCGAACCTCAAAGCCGCTTTGATGGCAGGTATGAACCTTGACAGCATAAACGACGGTATCTTTATCATGTTTCATCGTAATAGCGACAATTTCCCACTTATGGTTAAGCCTTATAAATGGCCATCCTACCAAAACAGCGGCGAAATTGCCGAGGGTGTAGTAATTGTAGAGGGCGGCAAAATCTTAGTTGTGGCCCCTACTGAATCAAGTTCACCTTTAACGTGGAGTAGCGCAGCTATTAGCGGGGGCGGTACGACAACAGGAGATCGTGTTACGGCGATGAACGATTGGAACGGTAAGACGAACACGGCGGCTACAATCAAGGCAAGTAGAGCCGATGCAATAACCAATACGGCGCAGTATGCACCGGGCTACTGCAATCTGTATAGTCGGGTAAATGCTAAAGGTGAGGGATTGACAGCAGGTAAATGGTGGTTGCCATCGTTGGGCGAAATGATGATGATTTATGCCAATATGACAAAAATCAATTATGCTTTGTCCCTGATTGCCGGAGCCACCCAGTTAGTTGAAACCTGGTATTGGACTTCTACCGAGAACAGTGCGGCCAACGCGTGGTATCTGTACCTCAGCGGCGGTAATACGAGCCATTGGAGCACTAAGGCCAGCAACACGGGCAGAGTTAGGGCAGTGTCAGCATTTATTATTTAATTCTTAATTTCTTAGTCTTTAACCTTTAGGTACGGCGAAAGCCGTACCATTATAAGGCAATTTAATAAACAAGCAATGGCGGTAAAATTAGTTTCAAGTACAAAGATTTATTTAGATGCAAGAAAGTTGTTAGACATCATTTTGGATATAGTGCCAAATTTCCCACGTGCCTACAAATTCACCATCGGGGCAAAGCTGCAAGAAATTGGCGTTAATCTGATGCAGGAAATAGCGGCGTCGTACATCAATAAGGACAAAGCCGAGACAGTAAAGCACCTAACCGAGTTTCAGGCAGAGTTTGAGACAATGAAAACGCTAATGAGAATTGCCGGAGAAAGGGAATGGATAAAAGGCAGAGGAAAGTTTGCAAATATCATCGAGTTAATGGACGAAATAGGTAAACAATCGTCAGCGTGGAAAAACAAAGTAGTTAATACGCTTTGTAGCCAGAATCGGAATGTTACGACAGACCGAGAGCGCAGTTTTCCGTAATAAATGGGGTTTATGCCGTCATTTACGGCTAAGAACAAGATAATAGACCACAGATTGCGGCCAACCGAGAACAGTGCGACCAACGCGTGGAATCTGAACCTCAACGACGGTAATACGAACAATTGGAACACTAAGGCCAGCAACACGAACAGAGTTAGGGCAGTGTCAGCACTATTTACAGAAAGCAGAAACGTGACAAATGATAATATACAATGGTAACGACAGAATGGCTTTTAGATGCTTACTTTGATTGTCGCCATAGCAAGAGACGGACAGCGAGCGCGGTTGTTTACGAAATGGACTACGAAAGCCGTTTGATTGCTTTGCGTGATAGAATCAATAACCGAACATACCAACCGGGTAAGTCTATTTGCTTTGTCGTAACACGCCCGAGATATAGAGAGGTATTTGCAGCATCCTTTGAAGATAGAATCGTACACCATTACATAGCTTTGCGCCTAACGCCGCTATTTGAAGAAATCTTTAGCGAGCGTACATTTAATTGTAGGAAAGGCAAAGGGCAGCTTTATGGTATTAATATGCTGAAAGAAGATATAAGGCAGTGCAGCAATAATTACACGAAAGATTGCTACATTATGAAACTTGACTTAAAAGGTTTCTTTATGAGCATCGACAAAAAGTTATTGGCTGAAATGGTAGATCGCTTTATAGTCAGGTACTACAAGGGCGAAGACATAGACGATTTGCGCTACCTTTGCCGTGTCGTTATTTTACACAGCCCCGAAAGGAATTGTGAACGGCACAGCCCTTTAAGCTATTGGGAGAAGTTGGATAAGAACAAATCACTATTTACAAATGGTGAGGGTAAGGGCGTAGCCATCGGCAACCTGTTTGCCCAGATATTTGCCAATTTCTTACTTAATACGCTTGATTGGTATATTGAGAATGAGGGTATAAAACATCATGGCAGATATGTAGACGACTTCTATTGCATCCATAAGGACAAAGAAAAGCTATTGGCGTTGGTGCCTAAGATACGTGAACTATTAGCCAAGTTAGGTTTACGACTGAATGAGAAAAAGTTTTATTTGCAACACTACAGCAAAGGCGTGGAGTTTACCGGGTCAATAGTAAAGCCCGGACGTGTCTATACCTGTAACAGAACAATAACAAACTTTATTGCCGCGGTCAGGCGACTAAACAAGGCTAACAACGAGCGTCAGGTATTACACGCGGTATGTAGTATCAACTCATATTTAGGTTTGTTAAGGCATACCAATGAATATGCTATGCGTCGTAAAGTGCTTAACATGATCGAGCCGCGCATATATAAAGAATATGTGTACATCAAAGGGCACTACGAAGTATTGGTAATTAAGAACAAACATAAATTGAGGTATCAAACTATGCAGAGAATTAGAAATGGCGACTACTGATAAGGCACTCATTACCCTATCATCCGATAGGTTGGATATGGGTTTGCTTAGATTGCTACTTACAAAATATGTAGTAATAACAGAACAGCGAGACGGAAAAGTGATTTATGAACTTAACAGCATCGAGCATCATGCAGGTAATTGAAATTGTAGTATCGGTTATTACCGCTTTGGGCGGTTGGGAAATGATTAAATATGTAATGAATCGAAAGACCAACCGCCGAAAGGAGGAAGCCGAGGCCGACAACGTGGAATTTAACGTTTTACGTGAGGCTATGGACTTTTTGCAAACCCAACTCAAAGATAAAGAGCAGAGATTTGCAGAGCAAACCGATTTGGTGAGAAAGCAGAATTTAGATATTTTGCAGCTCAACAAGGATAAGGCGCAGTTAGAATTAGAACTGCAACACTATAAGTGTGTAATTAAGGGTTGCACTAAACGTGACCCACAAAATGGTTATTAATATGAGAAAGATTAATGAGATCATCGTACATTGTACGGCAACCGCCGAGGGTAAGAACTTTAAGGCGGCAGACATTGACAGATGGCACAAGGCTAAAGGTTGGAATGGAATTGGCTACCATCATGTAGTAGATTTGGACGGAACGGTAGAACCAGGCCGACCAGAAAGCGAGGTGGGGGCACATTGCCTGAAGCACAACGCTAATAGTATTGGTGTGGTGTATGTGGGCGGTTTGGCATCCGATGGGAAGACACCAAAGGACACCCGAACACCAGAGCAAAAGGCGGCTTTGGTAAAGTTGCTTACAGAGTTAAAGCACCGTTACCCTAACGCTACAATCCACGGACACCGAGACTTTGCGGCCAAGGCGTGCCCAAGTTTTGACGCTACTAAGGAGTACAAAGACATTAAATAATGAGCCGATGAAGAAGTTTATAACTATCTGTATGTGCCTGTTAGCCTTGTTTGGGCTGATAGGCTGCAAGACTACAAAAAAGGCGGTATCGGAATCATCCACAACTACAAGAGAGGAAACCGACACCACCAAGTTAGCAACCGATAGTATCCACGTAGGTACTATCCAAACCGACAGCCGGACCACGCTAACGTATTTTAGCGATTGGGGGTACATCGAGTTTGCCAATAACGGCGGTACACTCACGATTGACACTTTGGGCAACCTGAAAGCCGATGGCGTGAAGTCATACCAACACGGCAAGAAAGCCGCCCAGAAGAAAGCTGAGAACGTCACCCAGAGCAAGGACAGCACCAACACCCATAAGCTGCAAGCAAATGCAGTGCAGAGCCGAGACAACAAACAAGCCAGCAGAGAGCCACAGAAACAGGGCGTGAAAGCCTTAAAATGGTATCAGCGTACAATTTACCATATTGGCTTTTTATGTTGCGTAGCGGCGATTATTTATGTTATATTCTTATATCTACGGAGAAAAAAAATAAAATCTGTTTTCTTGATAGTGCAAGCCCGGAGCCGACCGAGAGGTTAGCCCGGGCGGTTTGCTTTACCCAATACGTAGTCTATAACTTTGCGGTTTGCGGCATCCACTTTATCCCTATTGTACTTTATATACACACCTGTAACCTTTGCGCCGTGGGAGTGTCCCAAAGCCTCACTGATAGTGTCTTTAGGTATATCCAAGTCGGCGGCATACGTCGCCCAGGAGTAACGCGCCCAGTACAAAGATAGCCCCTTTTCCAAAGGTTGCATTTCTTTTCGGTGGTTTCGAGTAAAAACGAAATTTCCGTTATCATCCAACCGGGCAGGGCCTATTTTAGATAGAGCGTTATTAACGCTACCCTGTAAGGCTTTATAGTCTTTGTACCTATCAAAGCAACGTATGAGGTGCTTTTTGCCCTTATAGCGGTTTATTATCTCCATTGCTTCCGGCTCAATCTTAATGCTATATAGCTTATTTGTTTTGTGTCGGCGGTATTCCAAGCGACCATTAACGATGCTATCTAACGTGCAGTCGGCAAGATCAACCGTATTAATGCCTATCAGGTAAAAGGTAAGCATGAACAAATCACGATATTCAGGATAAAGCCCCTGTAGTGGTAAGTCTAACAATTGCCTCATTTTCTCTATCGGCAAATCCCTCATACGAGTTTCTTCTACCTTTATGCGGTAGTGTCTGAAAGGATCATTAGTTGTAATATTGTGGTCTATTGCCCAGTTAAACGCGCGCTTAACAGCTTTCATGTATGCCGCTTTCGTATTAATTGATAGCCCAGACATCGACGCGTAGAAATCATCTAACCACGTAGTAGTTATTTGCTCAAAGTGCAGCTTTGCCGGATCATAGCCAAATGCCTGTATCTTTAACGATGCACTTTTGGTTATCCCCTTAGTGCGATCGGCGCGCCCCTCACACATTGACGAAAATACGTCACTAAGCGTAGGTACATCAATGGTGGGCTTTTCCAATTCCAAGTCGGTAAGCATTTGTTTGATTTGCCTACGTGATAATTTCGGCCATTGCCCAGTCTCCTTTAATTCCATAATGCGGTTAGTAACCATAGCGAGCATAGAGACAAGAGCGGCGTTAATACGCCGTGCCCCTTTGCCAATGTATTGTTGTGTCCGGGCATCCCACTCACCAACCGAGGCATAGACACCAGTACCAAGATAGATGTTAGTGCCGTGCCCTACTATAATCTGAATCGGGTACGTACCATCTTTTAATGCCCTACGAACATCTAAGCGAAAACGAGATTTTGCCATAAGCCAGACTTAAAAATTTGCTGAAAATTTGCTGATTTTTGCGCCCGAACCTACCAAAATGCACCATATTTCGCCCATTTTTAGGGGTTTGGCGCAGAAGAAAACCCCCATTTTAGGGCTGATTATCAGGTGTTTGGCTACTAGAGCCGTGACACCACTTAATAATCCCATTTCTTTCTTATTTAATTAATTATCAATTAGTTACGTATTTACCATTTTCTTTTATCTAGAGTTTCAAGCCCGACTTTCCCAAGGCGCCATAAACCACCTTGGCAACCAGAGGTTTGCTCGACTCCACATTCATGCCATGACCCAAACGTCCATAGATAAATGGAACCTCGAGACCTTTGATACAATAGTGAGTAATATCGGCCACCAGATCGATGTTATCAATATCAAACTCACCATCTTCTCTTCCTTCGGCATAAATTTTTCTGAGAATCTCTATTTCGTCTTCATCGAAGTTTTTTCTCGCCTTCTCAACCATCCAGATGTTTCGGAAGAACTCAGCACGGAGGTTACCGTTTCTTACAACCGTTTCCTTGATCATACTGAGGTGAGTATAGATAAGCTCGATGATTTTATCCTGTGGACGCATCTTGCAATTAGCAACCTCGTCCAACTTGTCCGAAAGACGCTCCAACTCTGATTCTATCACAGCGTAATAGACATCCTCCTTCCTACTGAAATAAGTATAAAGCGTACGTCTTCCCTTACCAGAAGCTACAGCAATATCATTCATCGTAGTATTTGCTATACCATTCTTGGCAAAGAGTTGTCGTGCGACATCTACCAGTTTTTGTCTTGTTTTGGATACTGACATATTGAAGCCCTTCCTTTTTTATTAATTGCACATAAAAATATTATTGTGCAAAAGTAGCACTTTAATTCGAATTAAACAAATATTTAATGTTAAATTAATAAATTAGGGCACAAAAAAATCGGATAAGATGTTGTTGACCAACTTCTTACCCGATCATTGTTGCGGCGGCAGGACTCGAACATGCGACCTCCAGGTTATGAGCCTGGCGAGCTACCAACTGCTCCACACCGCGATATAATCAACTCATTTCTGAATTGCGAGTGCAAAGATACGACTTTTTTCCGACCCCGCCAAACATTTTGTCAGAAATCTGCATATATTTAACAGTTATTAAACAGAATAGCAACAAAACGTACATAAAAGAAGCGAAAACGAGTAAAAAGCAAGCCCGATTGCTCTTTTTCAGAACAATCGGACCTTATGGAAAAAGAATTACTTTTTCAAAAGTTTCATTACCTTCTCGAAATATCTCTGAGTACGCTTCTTACTGTAATGATTACCGCCATTCCATGAACGGATTGCGCGCTCGATACTATTAAGAGGATTGTAGACACTCTGAATCAATAGAAACATTTCTTTAGATTTAGCTACATTATATCTATCAGCCAAAGTGTAGCGCTTCTTCGATTTCTTGCGCTTCAGAATATTATTACATTCTGCTACTAAAATTGGAGTGATCTGCATCACACCTACAGAGTTACCGCTCTTAGCTTTCGGATCACCCTTACTCTCTACCTGAATGATAGCGTCCATCACTGGAGTCCAGTCCATCTCGCTAGTAGAGGATACATTTCCTGATGTTGCAGCCGACGCTGCATGAATTTCTAATGTCAGCATTAACATGCTAACTAATACCATTGTTATTCTCTTCATATTAATTGTTTTATGGAACCTGAAAAGCTGAAATACAACATCAGAGATTTCGCGGTGGCAACTTGTGAGAAAAAGAAAGGCTGCTCACCTCAGTCCCGTTAGATACCTTAATGGATACCTTCTCACACAACAAAAAGCACAAGATACTGGTATCCTTATTCTTATCGTTTGCAAAGTTACAAAAAAAAATCGAATTATGCAAGTAATCGGCTGATTATCAGCGCATTTTTACGTAATTAAACACTTAATAACACTTAGGTTTGATATAAATCAATATAAAGGTAAAAAGGTAAAAAAGGAAAAAGGAGCTGTGAGGAGCTGTGGGAAAAAGCTGGGCGATAAGAAAGCAGAACTGTGGGAAAAACAAAAAAGCCTCAGAAATCTTTCGAAATCTGAGGCTCTAGATAAAAGGAGGCGGCTACCTACTCTCCCGCATTGCATTGCAGTACCATCGGCGCAAGTGAGCTTAACTTCTCTGTTCGGAATGGGAAGAGGTGGGACCTCACCGCAATAACCACCTGATAATGGGGTATGACGTATTTGCACACAAGCAAACTGTATCATTAGTAAAGAACCACCGTCCCTCTCGATTCAATCGAGAGTCAACAACTGAAACTATGAACTATAATAAAGAAAGTGTTCGGGCAATTAGTAATGCTCGGCTTTGACATCGCTGTCTTTACACCTGCATCCT
>OOBM01000137.1_pt1 | contig 62680 bp, 74 predicted proteins | sample 1671581 | NCBI WGS metagenome assembly OOBM01 (sample SAMN06348171, study PRJEB24527) | human gut metagenome
AAACCACGGTCGGAAGCTCCACTCAGTCCTGCTTTGAAGGCTGGACAGAAAAGCTCGACGTCTCGACGCTCTTTGAATGTATTGCCCGAACCGGTAAAAAACTGACCGTCGAGTGTCTGGCCGATTACAACGAGACAAGCCAGGACTACACCTGTCTTCATGCGCCGCTCCAAACTTGTCACGCCGGAGAAACCGTCAAAATCGAAAGCACTTACCGGTATCTTTGTAAAACACAGCAGTTCACACAAAACACCTACCGCTGCAACCGTTACTTGGAAGTCGTCGGTTATGCGGGATGCGAAATCGGCAAATTCTTTGAAGCTGCTTCCGAGACCTCTTCCTCTTTAGGCAAAGACACCTGCAACGGCGGAGACGTCATCGAGCTTAAATATCAATGCTCTAATGATCTGACCCCCAAACTTCGCATAGAAACCAACGTTAAAAATTCCGCTAACTTCGGTTTTGAGATACAGGCGGCCGACTTTCAGAACGAACATTACTTCTCGAACTGCAAAGGCGTCTGGACCGGACAAACCCGCTGCATCGGAGTCAACTGCACCGTCGATATCAAGATGGACATCTATACCCGTCCGGGTAAATGGGATTACTCCGGTTCCATCCAAAAGCGTTTTTCTTTCCAGAAAAACGTCAACGACATTTCCTTAGACAAGTGGCGCACCACCTGCGTCAGCGATGACGGCAAAGTCGTGGAGTTCGAATCATGATCCGTCTTCCTTTAATCGTCCTTTTGTCCTCCCTGATCGTCCTGTCTTCTGCGCCTGTCCGTGGCGCCTGCACGGACGGCCCCGAAGTCTGTGTCGACGGTCCCGGCTCCAAGTTTGTTAATGGCGTTGAGGTCTGGCGCGAATGCTGGAACTATCAAACCACGCGTCACTGCACTTCAAGCTCGACTGTCGATTATTGTTCCGGCCTAAAACAAACACCGGGTTGTCGTCAAACAAAAGCAGAGTGTCTGAGTTACAGCCTGACCGGTACCTGTATGTCTTGGAACAGTACTTATATCTGTTCCGAAGAAGCAAAAGAAACAGAAAACATCGAAATTCTCGATAGTTCTCATACCGTTATATCCGGAACGGATACGACGACTTGTTCAAGTTTCTTAGACAATCCCGACTGCTATATCGCAGAAGAGAAATGTATCGAAGGTCCTGAGACACGAATCATTAACGGCGTAGCCGTTTATAAAGAGTGCTGGAAGAAAGAACTCGCTTTTGCCTGCGCTGCTCCCGGCGCCTCCAACAGCTGCCAAATCCTCGCCTCTAAAGGCTGTCAGCCCATAGGAGAAAAAGTTTGCGAGCGCGTCGGTGCCGACGGAACCTGCGCGCAGTATTCGCAGAAGTACCACTGCGTCAATACCGATCCGATTGAAGGCGATGACATTACGCCGGAAGGAACACCCGCTAAACCCGGTTTTGATCTTTTAGCCTGTAAGACTGCAACGGAAGGCATGACCTGTAAAGCCTCCGGTTACTCCTGTATGCAGACCAACGATAAAGGCGAATGCATTCAGCGCAAATACATCTATAACTGCACCAAATCCCTAAACGAAAACTCGTGCGAAGCCCTAGAAAAGCTCCCCGAATGCGAAGTCCGTAAATCAACCTGTATCGAACGCGACGGCCCGAAGTGTCTTGCTTATAAAAAGGAAATCTTCTGCAAAGGCGACTCGGAAATCTCTGCCCCCGGCGCCGACATCATTGATTCAAACATTGTCATCGGCGCCATTGAACCCTCGGACACTTGTCTTCCCCTTAAAGATAATCCGGCCTGCACGGTGCTTCGAACCGAATGCGTCGAAGGCCCGGCAGAAAAGATCATCAACGGCATCCCTGTTTATAAAGACTGCTGGAAGTATGAACACGTCTATGTCTGCGGAGCCTCAGGCGACGGCTCCGAAGAAACCAAAAACGACTGCGGTAAGTTCGAAGCCGATAAAGACTGCGTCAAAGTTTCTTCCGAGTGCATTGCCGTCAATGATGTCGGCAAATGCCTCACAACCGCCTACACTTATCGCTGTCAGGAAAAAGAAGGCTCCGTTGTCACCGAAACCATTTGCCGTCCCGCCGAATGCTTAGACGGCATCTGCGACGGATCGGGCGACCCGGCCGACTCCGACTTCTCTAAAGTGATCACGATGCTCGAGACCGCGCGTCAAGGCGCCCTTTACGGCGACTACGACAACGGCCGTTTCTTTAACGGTGAAGTCGATGAATGCTCCAAGAAAGTCTTAGGCTTCTCTTGCTGTGACACCAAAGTCAAAGCTGGAACCGCCAATTCCTCGGCTTTCGGCAAAGCAATGAGCTTTGCCGGAGAAGCCACGATAGAAACCGTCAAATACATCGGCAGCCCTTATGTGTACGACGTGTTGTCAGCCTCTGACGCCACCTCCGGCATCTTGAATATGCTCTATGGCGATGCAACGAGCGGTGTCTACAACCCGTCGCTTTCCTTCTATGGATTCGGAATGACGCTCCAAGGCAGCCAAATGTATTTCACCTTTGACCCCACCTCTTTCGCCATGTCCGTTGCCGTCCAAATTGCATTGGACTATCTGCAGTGCGAACCTAAAGAGCAAACCTTAATGCTCAAGAAAGGCCAGAAGCTCTGCCACTACGTCGGAACCTACTGTTCTAAGAAAGTCGTCACCTGCGTGGAAAGAAAAGAAAGCTACTGCTGCTATAACTCGCCGCTTGCCCGAATCCTTCAGGAACAAGGTCGTCCTCAGTTGGGCAAAGGCTGGGGTTCGGCTCAGAATCCTCAGTGCGAAGGCTTCACCCAAGACGAACTCGAACGCCTGGATTTTGACGCAATGGACTTGTCTGAGTTCGAAGCCTTAATCGTCCAAAAGAACGAACTCAATTCTGCTGCCGCCCAAGACCGAGGAACGGCCCATACCAAGAATTTGGTCGATAAAGACTTAGGCGCTTATGTGTCGCCGTCCGTGGGCTCTTCACACGTTGTCGACCCTAACTTCACGGGTACTCCGACAGCGCCCAACCGTCCCTCGCCTCCTAAAGCTCCCTCTAAGAATCTTAAAAACTAACATCTAATTATGTGCAAAAGACCACAAAATCTTTATCTGCTTTTATCACTGGCCTTAACGCTCGCTGCGCCTGCGTCGCTCGCCGCTTCCTTTTGGGATGAAGACGTTTGGAACTCTGAAGACCGTGGATTTCTTTACTACCCGCCCGAAGAATTAAAGAAGAAAGTCCCGGATCCTAATGCGCCTAAAGATCTCTCTTTAATCCTAAGCGCGGCAGAACTTAGAGCCGAATACACCAAACGATTAGAGAACGCGACCTTTCTTCCGACGGAAGCCAACGTCTTAGCCTTCCAAGAGGTCAACCATTTCGTTCAAGAAAAAGCCGCTCTCTTTACAGATATGAACCGCCGCGTTTCTTGGCAGAACCCGCAGTTTGATTTCTCAACCCTTAATCCGGCCGCCAACTTCGCTCAAGTCTCTTTAAAGGAAGACAGAAACCAAATCCGTAAAGAACAGATTCCGCAGATCGCACAAGGCTGGGGGCTGATGTATTTCTACCGCTCTGACTGCCGCTTCTGTGCTTTGCAGTCTCCGCTGGTAAAACAGCTCAAAGACACGTTTGGTTTTGAAGTGCTTGCCGTCTCGCTTGACGGCTCCCCTAATGATCATTTCCCGGATGCGCTGCCAGACAACGGTGTTTCAAAACTCTTAACCAACAGCTTAGGACTTGACCGAGTACCCGCACTCTTCATGGTCAAACGCGACCAATCCGCTTCTTACTTAGTTTCTTCCGGTGTGCTTTCGCTCGAAGACATGCTCAACCGCATTCAGACTCTGGCACTAAGCAAGCCCGGAGAGTCACTTTTCGGCGGCGCACAAGTCGCAAACTCTGTGCAAAAGACCACAAATTTTTCTGCCCCTGACGCCCTTTCCGCGACTCCCTCAACAACGCTTGCCGCCCATCCGTCCCTTTAATCCTCTTCAGCCATGAACCATAAATTCACAAAACTCTTCTCAGCTTTGGCCCTGAGCACCTGTCTCTTCACTGCAGACGCTTCCGCAGGCTTCATGAAAGACTTCTATTCTGCCGCAGGTTCTTATCAAGGCAATGTCACACCGGCAGGTGTCTATCAGTCTTCCGGCATGAATACCGTCACAGGCGGAGGATTTGTCTACCGAGCTCCGCGCAAAGACTTCAATGCGTTTTACTTCACGCCGCCTTCTCTGTCTGCCGGCTGCGGAGGCATTGACTTATTTTTTGGCGCCTTCGGTATCCCTTCCCGAGAAGAGTTCGTCGCTTTCCTGCGCAACATCGGCACTGCACTCCCCGGCTTAGCTTTCCAGCTTGCCCTCCAGTCTTTAGCGCCGGATCTCAATGAACAAGTCACAAGCTTCCGTGACATGATCCGTCAGTACACCAATATGTTCCAAGACTCCTGCACCTCCGCGCAAAACCTCTTGAAGATGAGCGGCGCAGAACAATGGATTCAAAAGACAGGCTTTGATGCCCGCAATGCTTTGCGTGCCTCAGGTATTGTTTCTGATGCTTCGGAAGCCGATGCAAAGACCCGCACGGACGGCGCCGCCGTTCTGGATTACGCGCCGACCCGTAAAGATTCCGGCGGAAATGTGGTCGATGCGCCGGAGTTAAATCTCACTTGGTCCCTGCTCTCCGGCGGCAGCTTTAATGCTTCTTACAGCAAAGAGCTCAAAGAACTCATGATGACGCTCGTGGGCACCGTCATTTATGTTCGAGAAGGCAGCGGCAAAGACACCGTCACCCGCGCCATTCCGATTGCCGGACAGGACTTAGTGGGTTTCCTTTTCGGACGCCCCGACACCCAAGTCTTAGAGAGTGAAGCTTTCCGGCTCCGCTGTGTCGAAGAAGACGGAGATGATCGCTGCTTGACTGTTAAAAAGACAACGCTCGATGAAGTTAACCTTCCCTATGAATTCATGAAGGCAGCATCAAACTACAGAAACTCCATCCTGCGCCGCGACCCAAATCTTGTCTCCGAAGCCGACATGCTGCTTTTAGCTTCGTCTTCCACCATCCCTTTAATCCGTCTGATCAATGCCACCGCTTCTCATCGTTACTTAGGTTTCTCTCAAGACATCATGCGCATCTACGTCGAAGCTGCCGCTTTTGAAGCCGTCATCCGAGCCATGGATCGTTTGTCCTTAGACATCAAGGCGGCAGCTTCCGCTTCTTCTGCTTCTCAAACCGGCGTCATTGCCGCCGAACACCTAAAAGTCATTGAGGCAAGAATCGATGAAGTTCGTAAAGACATCGCCTCGCGCAGCGATGCGGTCTTCCAGCAGATGAGCCGGGCGCACTCTTTCATTACGCAGATTGAACACTTGGAAAGAAGTGTCAAAGGCGCCCTAGCCGCTGACTTAGCGGCCAACCTTTCCTTCGGAGAAAACCTCTAATGGTGATGGACTATTACGCCTACTGGAACGGAGGCCAAATTCGAGACTTATTCGAAGCCTTGGTTTCGATTTGCTCCGGCTCCTCCTACGAAGGTCTGCTTAAAACTGCCGTGCTTGCCGGCTTTCTTGTGACGCTTACCGGCGCCCTCCTGAAGTGGCAGGGATTGGCTTCAAAGGTTTATCTTTTTGCCGCCGTCTTGTTTTATTCCGTCATGCTCGTCCCTAAAGTGGATGTCGCCATCCACGACGAACGAAGCGCCGATGTTTATGTCGTAAGCAACGTCCCGTTCGGTGTGGGATTCTTTGCGTCTGCCACCTCTAAGATCGGACACTTTCTCACCGAAAGCTTCGAAACCGCTTTCTCTCTGCCAGACGCAGAACGTTTCTCCAAGTTCGGCTTGGTCTATCCTCAGCGTGCCTTGAATACTCTTTTAGCCGCCGGACCCGTCACACCGGAAGGCCGTGCTTTAACGGATCGTGTTATTGCCGACTGCATCGGACCGGAGCTCTTGGATCATTCCGATAAAGCGGCAGAACTCAGCCACTCCGGCGACATTTGGGCCACGATTTCCGCAGACGGCTGGATCAATCCGGCACGCTCTTCCGTCTCTTCCGACGGCACCGTCCAACGATGCGATCAGGCGCTCCAAAACCTCGAACAGCATCTCAATACCGTTGAACTCGACTTCTTGTCTAAGCGCCTCGGTACCGTCTTAGTACCGGAAAGAATTGATCCCGCCGATGTCATTCGACGCACGCTTCCGCAAAGCGAAGCGCTTTTGCTTGGTGTTTCTCGTTCCTTGGAACAGAGCCTCAAGCATTCCGTCATGCTCACAGCCCTTCCGCGAGGCATGGCATCCATTGCCGCACAGGCCGGCGCTCCGCTTGATCTCGCCGCTAAATATTCCGCTTCTCAAGCCAATCTCACGTCCGAAATCAATTACCGCACCTTGGCGCGTTTGGCGGAACACAGTCTTCCTAAGATTCGCAACTGCGTGGAATTCATCGTCATTGCCGCCTTCCCTCTAATGCTTCTTTTGATGGTAGCGGCAGGAAGCGCTGCCGGAGCGGTTTTTAGATCGTTCTTTGTATTGCTGATTTGGTTCCAGCTGTGGGCGCCGCTCCTCTCCGTTGCTAACTATCTGATGATTTCCGTAGACGCCAATCCGATGAATCGGATTGCCACCGAGTTCGGCGGAAGTACTTTGCTGGCAGCCGGAATCATTCGTGAAGCCGGCGCCACTTCTCAAGCCATTGCCGGAAGCATCATGCTTTTGATCCCTCTGATTGCCTTTGCACTTGCCAAAGGCAGTGATATGGCATTTGTCTCGATGGCCACAGGTTTAATGGCGCCTGCTCAAGGCGCTTCTTCCGGCGCCTCCGCTCAAGCGGCAGCCGGAAACTTCAATGCCGGAAACATCTCTATGGGAAATACATCCATGAACTCGGCTTCCGCAAATAAATCCGATCTTTCTTCCTCTTGGAGTGATCCTTATGCTTCTAAATCTCAGACTGCTTATGGCTCCGTCACAAGAGACGAAACCGGAACCGTGACAGGCATGGCTCGAACCTCTATTGATCTCGGCGTTTCTTCTTCCGGTGCATTAACGCATAGCCGCACGACAGGAACAGCATCTTCTTCCGCAACAACTTTGACTGCTTCTGAGAGTCAGGCTCTTTCTCTGTCTTCGGCAGCTTCTTCTTCAAATGCAGTCAGCCGAGAATTTGCTCGAGCAATGAGTCAAGGATTATCCGAACGCCTGAGCGCCGGTCAGTCTACTGCCGGTACGTCTTCATCTTCATATTCGAAGAGTTCAGGAGAATCTTCTACCGTATCCAGAGGTTTATCTAATTCCGAGAACTTGTCATTCACGAGCGGAGCAAAACTTCAAGCCGGAGGCGGAGAAGCTCAGTTCTCAACAGATGCTGCAAAGGACGCGGCCAAAGAAGCCAAGGGAACTCTTTCTGCTTCTCCAGAGAATCTAAACCTAGCCGCTGCTCAAAGCTCAACCTTACTCGGAGCCATGCCTACGCAGACCAAAGATTCCGAAGGGAAACCTGTTGCACGCCAAGTACAAAATGCGATGTCTCATCTTAGCGGAGCAGCTGAAGCTGCAGGAATGGGAATCGGCCTGGAGGCAAAAACTGCTCAGCAGTTCGTAGACACTGCAACAGGCTCTCAAAGTGCCGCGACCCAGCGTCAGAAAGCTGAAGCCTACCATGCACTCAAGAGCACAGCGAAAGAAATTGCCGCCTCGACCTCAAATGATGAAATGCGTCGAGCCGCGGAAAACTTCTCGGCTGCTTTGGATAAAGCCTATCGCACCTCTAATGATCAGAGCCGAATGCTCTCAGAGACGTTCTCGGCTTCTCGATCCAGCTCTGAAAACTTAAGCGGAACGAGCCAAACTGCCGTCAACAACGACATCTTGGTTATGCAGAAATTACTGTCTTCAGACAACTTGTCTGCGGAATCTCACCTTAAAGCTCTCTTTGATTCTTCGGATAAACGAGAGTATTTAGGCGCTTCAGCTGCCGCTGATTCTTACGACCGCTCTACAGATGTTGGTCACTTAGGTCCCGGACAAATACAAGAAACCGGTCTTGAACAAAACGCTCTTAAACGTCAAGGAGATAACTCCTTATCAGCTATGCAGCGCAAGGGAGAAGAGTTGATCGGCAAACAAGCAGGTTCTTTCAAAGACAAAATCGAAAACGCATCTCTCCTATCGACCTCGTTAAACGCGGGATTAAAAGATTTCAAGAAGAAATTTGATGAGCAGGAAGAGACAAACGCAGTAGGACTTATGAACCATGGTGCGATGACTGAGCTAAGACGGGATCGGATTGATGATGCCTCTGTTCACTATTTGAACGAACAAAGGGGCATGAGCACAATCCTCCTTAATTCTCTTGCTGGCGGACTTGGTTACAGGGAAGCTCGAGTGGAAAAGGAAGCAAAAGACAAAAACTAATCTTCTCCTCCTAACGTTCTTATCAGAGAAGAAAATTGTTTCTCAAAGGCCAGGTGAAAAAATATCCGGGAGTGTCTTAAAATTAATTTCTTCTAAAAGTCTCTTCAAGAAGCCGGTAAGCGGCTTCTTTCATTTGATGAGAATACTCGATGTCCGACTGAATACTAAAAATCTTCGGAATATCATCCCCGATGCCCAAGCAGACAATCTCAATACCGGCGCGTTTCAAATCTTGCTCAATGTCAGTTAGAAGTTCGGCATCGGAACACAATCCGTCCGTGATCAAAAAGATAATTTTGCGGGACTCTCTTCGACTAACAAGCTGAGCCGCCGCTGAATTGATGGATTGTCTGACTGGTGTATAGCCGAAAGGCCTTAAAGCGCAAAAGCGTTCCAAACAAGACGCAACGGGCTCATCAAAACGTTTGACCTCTAAAAGCGTCTGACGTTCAACGCCCGGAAAAGCATAAACCGAGCTTCGGCAGCCGCTCACGGAATCAGCCATTCCAGCGATTGCCTGAGCACACAAAGAACCGGTTCTCATGTCTTCGCGCGTCATCGATCCGCTTCGGTCTAAAAGAACGCACATTGCTACAGAAGGACGGAGCACGGATTCTTCGCATCGAAACACTCTAGTGTCCCCGACATACAACCGGCTCAGTCTCTTGGACTCCAAATCCCTGCCGCTTCTCGCATAACGCGTGGGCTGGAAACTGAGTCCCTGCAAGAATCGATGAAACTGCTGTGAGCCTCCGCGAAGCAGCTTTTCCGCTTCCGCTTTGAATTCAGGATCAACCCGAGGACTGAGTTCACTTCTGACCGTCGGCCAAACCGCGGCTTTGCCGGTCGGATTCTCGCCGGTGGCTCCTCGATAGTTTTTATAGTCTTCTTCTATGGCACGGTGGATATCGACGTCCTTAAGATCATCGCTCTCGAACAAGGCATCAAACTCGTCGGACTTTTGCTTGTCTTTCTTCGGAATTTTGGCTTTGCCCTTTCCTTCAGAAGAAGCCGATGCTCCTTTTGATGAAGAGCCGGCGCCTGGTTGATCGGAACTGCACTTGTTCTCTTCAGAGAATACCTTTTGAGAAATCGCCTGACTGAATAGTTGTGCAATCTCTCTTGCGCATTGAATAACCGCAGCGGTATTCGGGCTTCTGACCGATTCTTCTGCCTTCTGCATAATCCGCTCAAAGAGCTCCTGACCGAATCTCTGCACAAAAGCATTCTTTGCTTCTTCCGAATAATGCTTTGAGCAGTCGTATTCCAGCATCAGTGCGGTCATGCACCAATAGCAAGTAAGGCAAAGAAGCGCGCCCGGCGAAGTATGTTCGTTGATTTTCGGAAGCTGCCCTGCCCGAGCCATCTTAGAAAAGTGTTCATTGCGCCAAAGATAGCCGCCCGGATATTTTTTATATCCGATGGCATCAATGCGAACGTCTTCTAGAGCATTAACGAGCGAATGCAGTCCTCCGAGCGAAGCCACTTCATCAAAGTCACTGTACAAAACGTGATGAATCTCATGCGTCCCGTGAGACAGGTAGGCATCCAGCGCATCCTGAGACTGAAGCAACGGCTCTCCTAAATAAACGGTCTTGCCGTCTGTGCAAGGCGTGCCGGCAAATACCACTTTGATTTCTTTTTCCCCAGAAAGAGAAGTCAAAATGCCGTTTACCGCTTTCAATACAGCGGGTAACGCGATCGTTGTCTGAGACAAAATGAATTTCCTAAAAATACTCCGGAACCGTGCCCCAAGGCTTTCGCCTTGAGACACTGAACAGGAAGTCGGTTAACCGAAAGGAAAAAGCGACCGGCCGCGGGCGGTCATGCCTGCTGCACCGGTAAGCACCTCGCGCCTTTCCTCAACAGAAGGAACGGATACGAGAGACTCGGCCTCTTCCGTCGTGTTCTGCTCGTGAGCAGCACCTGCCAGTGCAAATGCTTCCCGAGCTTTCTCCAGACCCTGAAGAAAAAGCTTCTTGTTTCGGCACCAAACATGCGTCCGGCTGCCTTCTGCAAGTGCTTCTTCCAGTGCGGCGGAAGCAAGCGCAAATCGGGTTTGTGAGCAGCTCCATGAACGAACCCGTTCATAAAGCGTCCTGACCCGACACACAATCGCTTCCGTGACGTTGGCAGACTCAAGCGCCGCACAGATGAGATCGGTCTCATCGGCAAAACGCTCGGCCAAGCCGTCAAGAAAAGCATCCTTTGAGCTTCGCTTGCCCGTGCCGTGTGCGGCCAAAACAAACGCATCAAACTCAAAGCTGATCCGACGCAGAACAAAGTTCGTCGGAGGAAAAACGGCTTCCTTCGAACAGCCCGGAGGAATGATGCCTTCGAGCCTCTGAGCAAGAATGTCTTCGTAGGCCGGCGCAAAAACTTCATCGCGCCGTCTGCAGAACTCTTTTCTCCAAACACTCAGGGCTCGTTCTGCAACGGCAGCATCCTGCCTTCGCATAACGAAACCGTTGAGATAAGGTTCGCCCATCTCCTGACACAAAGCCTTGGCTCGGGCTCTGAAGTCAAGAAAAGGTTTCAGCATCACGCCCGGAATAATCCTTCGGCGTTTCATAAACTCCGCGCCTTCTTCAATAGAGGTCTGCTCAGTTGTTGTCCCGCTCCAGACACTGATCTGAAAACAAATCAGCACCAGATCGGAATCTTCCGTTTTACCTTCTTTCTTTTCGGTTGATAAACAACCGCTGTCTTGCCAAAAACCGCGGTTACCAAACAAATCAGCCATAGGGCCTCCTTAAATAAAAGAGGGCCCTTTGGCCCGTCATCCGAGGGCATAAAGGCCCTCGAATAACGATGGGTTGAGATGACCGAAATCATCTCGGTGTTAAAAGAACGATCGGTCCGTTAGAAAGTGCTGTCAGGCAATATGCTTGCCGATGTCGCCGATTTCTAATTCGACCAATTTTTCGACCGCCAATGCGCCGGCGTCTTCCAGGCAGTCCGTCAGCGCGATTTTCATCGCACGTCTCAGTGCAGCTCGAGGCTCATTCCTCATTGCCGGAGATCGGTAGCTCAGAAGAAGCAAGTCTCTAAACCGCAGCAAGACACGAGTCGAAATCGTTGCTTCCGCAACGGCTCCGTCCTCCGTCTGACGGCAGTAAGCCTGACGAACTCGGTCAGCCGCCCTTCTCAAGCGAACGGAAAACTCTTTCCGCCACGCTTCAAAGGACATGCCTCGGACTTCAAGCTCCGGAGTAGTCGCTTCTAATAAAGAAACTTCAGCTTCCTCACCCATGTAGTCCATGCGCATTTTCCAAAAGCGGTCGAGCACCGCGGGATCCTGACTGAAGCGCCCCACGTAGCGTGAGTCGTAATCTTCTGTCAGTCCCCGCAGATTGTCGGTCATGACAATGCGGGTTCTCGGATGCGGATGAATCACTTCTCCGGTCTCCGGGATATAAAGCGGAGAACCTTCAAGCAGTTCATTGACCGACAGCCAAAGATCCGGCGGCGCTGCCGACATCTCATTGACCAGAAACACACAGCCGTGCCGCCAAGCCCGCGTGAGCGGGCCGTCGGCAAAGCGCATGCTTTTGTCCTTATCAATGACATAGCCGCCGATCAGATCGGTACGGTCCAAGCGGGCGCGCGCGGTAATCGAAATCACAGGCGCGTTCACTCGGGCGCAGTACTGGTTCACAAAACTGGTTTTACCCGAACCGTGCGGGCCGCTGATAAACAACGGCTCACCCGAACCGATTTCAAACCAGGCGCTCATGATCGACAAAGCGTCCTTTTCAAAAACATAGGAAGGATCCAAGCGAGGAATCAGACACCGAAGTTCCTGTTCAATATCCTCTAATCTGTATCCTAAAAGTGATCCGTCCTGCATAAATCCGAAAGATTCCAGCGAGACGAATTCGTTTAATACCTGTGTCATACAAAGCTCCAAATAAAAAAACGGAGCCTCGTACTCCCTGCGGAGGCACTAAGGCCCCGCAGGGTTAAGTAAAAAAACGATGCACACTATGTTTTTGTCAAACAAGCCTGTGCACCAAAACTTGTTTGGTTTTGAGCAATGAGAACGTCATTCCAGTCGCAGCCTGATTGCTCAGGCAGACGGACTTCGACCTCAATGTCGGGATGCCGCTGCTTGATTTCAGCGGCGCCCGCATAAGCCTCTCTTTGACCGATAAAGTTCTTGTCCGAGTCACCAAAAATGATGATTCTGCGGACCGACTTCGGCGGTACAAAGTTGCGGAAATTAAACGCGGCAACCACCGACCACACCGGAACTCCGAAAAGTTCCGAGGCAGACAGCGCCGTTTCAATTCCCTCGGCTAATCCGAGCACGCCGGATTCGTCTGTTTCGGCCAGACGAACGGCGCATCCCGACAGCTCTTTGCCGAGCACTTTCTTTACCGCCTTAACGGGAGCCTTTCGGCCCTTATCCAAATAAGTTCGGTGAAGACTGACTCGGTGCCCTTCAGAGTTAACGATCTCGGCCACAAGTCCTTCATAGAAGGAGTGATCCCATGACCGTCCGTCCTCGGAAGGCTGCGCATAACGCAGACGATTCGAGGCACGGAGGGCTGCCGGAAAACACTTTGTCAAACCCCGGCTTCGAAGATAGGCGTAAGCACTATCTTTCTCGCCCAAGGCATGAGAGGCAGCCCACACTTCTTCTACCGGAGAAGGCTGCTCACGTGTTTTCGTGACTCTGTAGGTTTTTTCTTCATGAATCGGAAGATTGAGATAGCGGGCCATAAAACGCAGAGCGTCAACGTAGCCGAAATTCTTGATTTTCATCAGAAGATCGACGCCGCTGTGGTAACCGCAGTGACGGCAGAAACTGTCGCCTTTCCCAAACTTGTCGGTGTAAGAGAAACGGTCTTCTCCCGCGCACCAGGGACATTCCAGGTTCTTGGTTTTGAAGATCATTTCATCCGCACCGGCGGACAGAAGAATACTTTTGTAGTGGCCTTGAGCACGAGAAAGAATGGTATTCACCGTGCTTTGGCTGATACGAAGTTTGTGGGTAGTAAGTTCCATCGGATGTTTCCTTTTAAAGAAAATTCGACGTCCCGCTCTGTCCCCGAATTTTGGCGAACACGGCGGTTCGCCAAAAAAAGAGTAGATATTCGAAGGGTGGTAAATCCTTCTGAACAAGTTTCGAGTTAATCGAAATATCGTGTCTTGTCTTAACACACGGGCTTATGAAGCAGCCACACATTCAACGCGCCACTATACGGAGATTTTTCTCTTTTAATATGAGCGTTTACCACTAATTTTCATTAGTTTTTATCCCCTCTTTTGGTTTTGAGAACAGCTTTCTTTTCCCCTCTTAATTATTTATTTTTATCTTTTTGTTTTAAAAAGATTATTTTTGACCTTAAACTCTCTTTCGTGGGCGACTTTCTTCTCACCGGCTTTCAACTAAATTGTGAGTTTCCGCTTCAGAAATGTTGTTTTGACGCCAAAAGCGGCCGATTTACTTAATTTGAGGCGCCCTCCTCCCTCAACTTGTCCCGGGAAGGTACAGTAACGCTATTCATTAGGGTTTCTTCTAACCCATTCATAAATGAGGATATAGAAATGGCTGAAACAAAAAGTGTTGCAGGTACACAGACTGAGAAGAACCTCGCAACTTCTTATTTGAATGAATCCCAGTCCTACGCTCGGTACACTTTCTATGCACAGAAAGCTGTGAAAGAAAGCTTCTTCCCGATCGGATATGCATTTAACGAAACTGCCGCGAACGAACTCCGTCACGCCAAGATCTTTTTGAACTTCTTGCCCGGCGGAAAGCTTGTTGCAGAAGTCCCGACTGATTCCGTAGCCATTGGTTCCACCGAAGATAATCTTAAGATTGCCATCGACGAAGAAAGATACGAAGGCGTTAAGGCTTATCAAGCCTATGCCGATGTGGCCGACAAGGTCACCGAGGAAAATCTGGACAGCGCCGTGGCTTTTGCCAAGTCCTTTGCGGCCCGCACCGGTGCCGTGGTGGCCATCACCGGTGCCATTGACATCGTGGCCGACGCCCACAAGGCTTACTGCATCCGCAACGGCCACCCCATGATGAGCAGCATCACCGGCACCGGCTGCCAGCTCTCGGCTCTGACAGCAGCCTTCGTCACCGCCAACCCCGACCAGCCGCTGGAGGCCGCTGCCGCCGCTGTGTGCGCCATGGGTCTGGCCGGTGAGATCGCCCACAGCCGCCTGAGCCCGCTGGACGGCAACTCCACCTACCGCAATTACATCATTGATGCCGTCTACAATATGACCCCCGCGCAGCTGGAAGAAGGAGCAACCTATGAAGTGCGATAAGCATACCATGTTATTATACGCCGTGACCGACCGCGCCTGGGTGGGCGAGCAGACCCTGTACCAGCAGGTGGAAAGCGCCCTGAAGGGCGGTGCCACCTGCGTACAGCTGCGAGAAAAGCATCTGGGTGATGCCGACTTCCTGCAGGAGGCCATTGAGATCCACGCCCTGTGCCAGCAGTACGGTGTGCCGCTGTTCATCAACGACAACGTGGACGTGGCCGTGAAGTGCCACGCCGAGGGCATCCATGTGGGGCAGGACGATATGGCCGCCGCCAAGGTGCGCGAGCGCGTGGGCGAGGATATGATGATCGGTGTTTCGGCCCACACGGTACAGGAGGCGCTGGACGCTGTGGCCCACGGGGCCGACTGTCTGGGCGTGGGGGCTGCTTTTGCTACCCACACCAAGGAGGACGTCAACGTCCTGCCCCGGCAGACCCTCATCGACATCTGCAATGCTGTAGATGTGCCGGTGGTGGCCATCGGCGGCATCCACAAGGATAATATCCTGCAGCTCAGGGGCACCGGCGTGGACGGCGTGGCCCTTGTAAGCGCCATCTTCGGTGCAAAGGACATTGAGGCCGAGTGCAGGGAACTGAAAGCCCTCTCGGAGCAGATCGTAGAGTAATCATTTCCCGCGGCACACCGGGGACACCACCTTGTGCCGCGTTACAAAATTCATGAGCTTTGCCAAGGAGTTTCCATGAAAAGCGTTTTTTACGCAGGTGCCGGCATCCAGAGCGTACTGTTTTTTCTGAATGACGGCTACCTGTCTGCCACCCTTGCCTGCGGGTCGGGAGTTTCTCCGAGGACCGTCCGCTGGGGTGGGACCCTGCTGCCGCAGGCAGTAGGGCGGGCGATGGAATGGCCCGATTCGTGTCCGAGGAGAAAGCTCCCGGCACACAGGCTGCCCCACATCACTGTATGACCAGCGCACTGCTGTTCAGAGATAAACTGTCATTTGGAGGAACACAACCTATGCAGACTTACACCACCCAGATGGATGCCGCCCGCAAGGGCATCATCACCCCGCAGATGGAGATCGTGGCCAAAAAGGAGTACCGCACCCCGGAGGAGATCCGGCAGCTGGTGGCCGAAGGCAAGGTGGCCATCCCGGCCAACAAGCATCACGAATGCCTGGACCCGGAGGGCATCGGCAGCATGCTGCGCACCAAGATCAATGTGAACCTTGGCGTCTCCCGGGACTGCAAGGACTACAACATTGAAATGCAGAAGGTCATGAGTGCCGTGAACATGGGTGCCGAGGCCATCATGGACCTGTCCAGCCACGGCAACACCCAGCCCTTCCGGCAGAAGCTGACCCACGAGTGCCCGGTGATGATCGGCACCGTACCGGTGTACGACTCGGTCATCCACTATCAGCGGGACCTGGCTGAACTGACCGCACAGGACTTCATCGACGTGGTGCGCCTGCATGCCGAGGACGGTGTGGACTTTGTCACCCTGCACTGCGGCATCACCCGCAAGACCATCGAGCAGATCCGCAAGCACAAGCGCAAGATGAACATCGTGAGCCGCGGCGGTTCGCTGGTGTTTGCCTGGATGAGCATGACCGGCAACGAAAACCCCTTCTACGAGCACTTTGATGAGATCTGCGAGATCTGCGCCGAGCACGATGTGACCATCTCGCTGGGCGACGCCTGCCGCCCCGGCTGTCTGGCCGACGCCACCGACGTGTGTCAGATCGAAGAGCTGGTGCGTCTGGGTGAGCTGACCAAGCGTGCCTGGGCTCACAACGTACAGGTCATGGTGGAAGGCCCCGGCCATGTGCCCCTGAATCAGGTAGCCGCCAACATGGAAGTGCAGAAGAGCATCTGCATGGGTGCCCCCTTCTATGTGCTGGGACCCCTGGTCACCGATATTGCCCCCGGCTATGACCACATCACCGCTGCCATCGGCGGAGCGGTAGCTGCCATGAGCGGTGCTGCCTTCCTGTGCTATGTCACCCCTGCCGAGCATCTGGCACTGCCCAACGTGGAGGACGTAAAGCAGGGCATCGTGGCCTCCAAGATCGCTGCCCATGCCGCCGACATCGCCAAGGGCATCCCCCATGCCCGCGACATCGACGACAAGATGGGCGACGCCCGCCGGGTGCTGGACTGGGACGCACAGTTTGCCTGTGCGCTGGACCCCGAGACCGCCAAAGCCATCCGCGACGCCCGCCTGCCGGAAGATGACCACAGCGACACCTGCAGCATGTGCGGCAAGTTCTGCGCCGTGCGCAGCATGAACAAAGCGCTGGCCGGTGAATACATCGACATCCTGTGATTTTCTGACAATTCTTATTGCTTCCTCCGCCGCCCGGTGCAACAGCCGGGCGGTTTTTGTTTTGTGGCGGGCCTGCTCTTCTGTTCCATTGATTCTTTCGATCAATATTTTGGGTTTTACAATTCTTTTGTACTGTACTATAATGAAGTCATCAACCAACAAGGAGGCCTTGCTCTTGCTGACCCATCTTATTGAATTTGTTTACCGCCTGCTGTGGGGCGATCTGTTCACGCTGCCAGTGGGCGGCGGCATCGGCATCTCGCCGATGGTCGTGCTGCTGTTCACCGCCGGTATCTGGTTCACCTTGCGCACCCGCCTGCTGCCGGTGCGGCTGTTCCGGGATATGATCGCCGCCGTGTGCGAAAAGAACCAGAACAAGGAGGGGCTTTCCTCCTTCCAGACCCTGGTGGTGTCCACCGCCACCCGGGTGGGCATGGGCAACCTGGTGGGCGTGGTGGCGGCGGTTTCGGCCGGCGGTGCAGGCGCGGTGTTCTGGATGTGGGTCACTGCCCTGCTGGGCGCTTCCACCTCTTTTATCGAGTCCACGCTGGCCCAGAAATACCGCCAGCCCGACCCGCTCTACGGCGGCTGGCGCGGCGGCCCGGCCTACTACCTGCACGCACTGGCTGAGCGTCGGCGCGGCAAAAAACTCCGGCACTCGGTCACGGCGGTGCTGTTTGCGGTGTCGGGCCTGATCTGCTGGTGCGGCATCAGTCAGGTGATCTCCAACTCGGTGAGTTCGGCGTTCCAGAACGCGTTCCACATTCCCCCGCTGACCACTACGCTGGTGCTCACGGCGCTGGCCGCTCTCATCGTGCTGCGCAAGAACGCCACCGTGAAAAGCCTGGATGTGATGGTGCCCATCATGGCGGTGTGCTACTTTGTGCTCACCGTGGGCATTCTGGTGGTCAACTTCCGCCAGCTGCCCGCCGTGCTGGGCCGCATTTTTGCCGAGGCCTTTGGTCTGCGGCAGATGGCGGCCGGCGGCTTTGGTGCCGTGCTGATGAACGGCGTCAAGCGCGGGCTTTTCTCCAATGAAGCCGGCAGCGGCTCAGCCCCCTGCGCTGCCGCAGCCGCCGCGTGCGACGATCCGGTCAAGATGGGCTTCGTGCAGGCGCTGGGCGTACTGATTGACACGGTGGTCATCTGCAGCTGCACCGCCTTTCTGATGCTGCTGGTGCCGCAGGACCTCACCGCCGGGCTTTCCGGCATGGACCTGCTGCAGACCGCCATGCAGTACCATCTGGGCGGGTTTGGCACCGTGTTCATTGCCGCTACACTGGCATTGTTCAGTTTTTCCACCTTTCTGGGGGTGCTGTATTACGCCCGCAGCAACGTGGCCTATCTGTGCGGAGACAACTGGTGGAGCCAGACCGTGTACAAGCTGATTGCTCTGGTCATGCTGCTCATCGGCGGCCTGCAGGCCTACACCGTGGTGTGGGACTTGGGCGATGTGGGCATCGGCCTGATGACCTTCTTCAACATGATCGCCCTCTACCCGCTCTCCGGTGAAGCAATGGACGCCCTCAACGACTACGAAAAACGAAAAAAGCTGCAATAATGCAAATACCCCGCCGCACCCTTCCAGAATGGAAGCGGGTGCGGCGGGGTATTTCGTTCCGTTCAGTCCAGTGCCTGAATGGCGGCCATCGTAATGCGGTACTGCTTTTTTACCTCGGCAAACTGCTCTGCCGTGCCATCCAGCTGGCCGGCACGCAGCGTCTCGGTGAGCGTCACCGCCGGGGCATACAGGTTGGAAAAGCCCAGATTCTGGCATACGCCCTTCAGGGTGTGTGCTGCGCGGAAGGCTTCCTTCACATTCTGTTCCTTCAGGGCAGCTTCCAGATTATGGAAGCTGTCATCCTTGGGAAACAGCCGCACAAACTTGCGGATCATTGCTTCGTTGTACAGGCGACGGAATACTTCGTTGTAATCTGCGCCCATCTGTGCATAACATTCTTGGATCGTCATGACATGCTCATACCTTTCTGTCCGGCGGATTGCCTTTTTCTGTTCTCCATAAAAATAATATCATGATGCTGCCGGATTTTCAATGCGCTGTGCATGTTTCAGAAGGAAGCTCGCACTTTTCACAAACTTTTCCAGATTTTTTCAGCATTATGCACTTGAAAAATCGTTCAAAACGTGTATAATAGCATTCTGTGCCCGGTGCGCCCGGTTGGGGCCCGGTACTGATTTTGCATTTTCAGAAAGGAATATACAACTATGAAACAGTTCACCAAGATCGCTGTTGTCTGCGCCCTGGCTGTCAGCCTGGCCGCCTGCGGCAGCTCCGCTTCTTCTACCGCCGCTTCTTCTGCTGCCTCTTCCGAGGCTGCTTCCAGCGTTGCTGCTTCTTCTGAGGCTGCCAGCGAGGCCGCTTCTTCCGAGGCTGCTTCCGTTGCTGAGGGCGAGGGCTACACCGGCACCCAGACCGCTTCTGCCAAGGGCATGAACGGCGACGTGACCGTGACCATCACCTTCGAGAACGGCGTTGCTACCGCCTGCGACGTGGACGCTTCCACCGAGACCGAGAGCCTGGGCCAGGCTGCTGCTCCCACCGTGGCTGATGCCATCGTGGCTGGCAACACCCCCAACGTGGACGCTGTGAGCGGCTCCACCGTGACCTCCAACGCCATCATGGAGGCTGCCAAGGCCTGCTATGACGCAGCCGGCATCGCTTACTGATTTTTCAGAGATCTGAGAGATCTGTAAGAAAAAAGCATGTGCTTCCAAGCCCCGTCGGGTGCCCTTTTTCCGGGCCCCGACGGGGCTTTTTTGTCCGGATCTCGGCCTGGAAAAATGCCTGCAGAAATTTGCAGAAAAGTGTTGACAAATCCATCCTTCCATGCTAGAATAAACAAGTCGTCCGGCAGGGCACACAAAAGAATATGGGCGTGTTCCCGAGTGGCCAATGGGGACAGACTGTAAATCTGCTGCTTTCAGCTTCGGTGGTTCGAATCCACCCGCGCCCACCAAGAAATAGCACCTAGAAACGTAAGTTTCCGGGTGCTTTTCTTTTGTGCAAACCCACTTCGCAACCCACTTTTTGGGCTAAGGCGATTTACACCCCTCTCACCATCCCATTATACAACAGCTCCAGAAACTGCACGGCACTGGGGCAGCCGGTCAGCGGGTAGCCAGCCAGATGCTGCACCTGCGCAGGGTTGGTGGCCCATGCGGTCTGCGCGGCACGGCGGATCATGCTCTGAATGGCGGTCCAGTCGCAGCAATGGCGGTCTGCAATGGGCTCGTAAATTTCTTTCTGGACGGCTTCCAGCCGGTCCTCCTGCTCGCAGATCAGCCGGAGCGCCTCGCTCAGAGTGTGGTAAGCCCGCATATTGCGGGTGATGCCCAGCGGGCGCAGCACCCCGTCCACCTGTGCGGCAAAATCGGTCATATCATAAGTGGTCATTTTTTACACTTCCTTCCGGTACAACTCTAGCTGGAAAATGCCGGAAATGTGCCGAAAGTGTTAAAATGTGTCGCAACATGTCGGAATGCGCTGCAAACAAAAACAGCCCCGTGGAACCGTCAGGCTCCCCGGGGCTGTTGCGATACTATGATTTTGTTGGCACTACAGAAACATCACATATAGGTCTTCTGGCTGCGCACCTGCGCTTCGATCATCGGCTTCAGGTAGCTGTCGAGGTCGCCAAAGGTCTCCTTGATGAACGTGATGGTCTCCTGCGTCAGGGCTTTCTTCGCTGCGGTCAGTGCGCGGTTGTAGGCAATGCGCTGCGCAGCCTCGTCGAACTTGTCCTGTTCCTTCAGGGCATCAACGTAGGTCTGGTTGACATACTGGACGGCGTTGAACACCGCGTTGGCGGCATTCTGGAGACAGGTCTGCGCAAACTTGTTGTTGATGTAGCCGTTTGCAATGCTGACACCCTTGTTCAGGCCCCAGCCAAAAATGACGGTCATTGCGGGGATGCAGGCAGTGAGTGCGACTTTCAGAAATTCATTCATAAGAGCTTATCCTTTCTGCTCGGTTTCCGAGCGCTGCTTTAAAATGTCCACAGCCTTGGTGATCGCTGCCGGGATCGGCAGTCCCATCAAGCCCGCGTTTTCAATGATGGAAATGGTCTCGTTACAGATAAAGCCGATCACAACGGCATCCCGCACAAAGGTGGAACCCATCACGGCATCCAGCCTGCAGGCCACCAGCACGATCAGGAGCGTTTCGCCCTTGCGGATCAGGCCCTTCCAGCCTGCCCGGCTTTCCAGTGTCCCGGTCTTGGTTTTGGGCGATGCGTGAAACACACCGGCCACAATCAGACCGGTGATGTAGTCGACGGCCATAAAGATCACTAGCGTTTGCAGGGCGGCATCCCAGCCGCCAAAAAGACCGGCGATCACGCCGCCGATCGCGCCGATCGCCATGCAAAAATAATCTTTCATGCGCCACCTCCTCACTGCGTCCACCGGCTCTTGTTGGGCCGGGTGTCCACATGCACCCAGCCCTTGGCGCGGCCCGCCTTGACGGGGTAGCGGCCAACGCCGCCCCAGGCGGGCATCAGACTCTCAGCGTAGGCGGCCACGTCCTCGACGCTGACGCCCTGCACCTGGATGTCAGCCGCCCGGCCCAGCAGGTGCTGGCTGCTCTTGGCCCCGCCCACGGATTTGTTGTGGGCGGCGGTGCGGTAGCCGCTGGTGATGGTCACGGGCTTGCCAAAGTGCTCCCGAATGCACTGCAAAAGCACCACAAGGCTTTCGTCGATCATCACGACGTCGGAGCCGTCGCGGCAGCGGAACTCGCGTACCTTAAAGCCCGGTGCCAGCAGTTTGGCACCGTCCTTGGCAAGGCTGTATTGCTTGATCATGTTCTCACGTCCTTCCCGCCGGTCAGGCACTGGTCTTTTCGGCCAGCAGCTCGGTCAGCTCCTTATACTCGGCCTCGGTGATGCGGTTCGTGGCGTAGAAAACATCCAGCTTCTCCGCAAGTTTTGCGGTCTGGCCGCGCTCGATCATGCGCTTCAGGGTGCGATATAACATAGGTTTGTCCTCCTTATCAGTCCGTTGTGTTTGTGTCTGTGTCGTCCAGCCCCTGCTCCAGCAGGGTCAGGCGGTAGTCGGCATCCACAGCCATGGCGTCCGTGTCCGCCTGCGCGGCCTGCGTTTCTGTCAGAAGGTCGGCAAGGGTGGGGTAGTGGTAGCCGTCAATCCAGAGTTCCAAAGGGAACACTGTTTTGTATGGAGAAACAACATGAAGGATGCCGTTTGTTTGGAATGTGATTGTAAAATTGATGTCACAGTCATAAGTTGTCGTGCCACCGCGTGCAATGCTTTTTTCAGTGTTATTACCGTAGCTGTTGTACTTGCCTTTGGTAATGCATATCTTATCAACATTGCCTGGAATCTGAACATCCCAAGTTGTGAATTTGTTAGGAGACGTCACATGGGTGTTCCACACCAGTCGCGCCTCCGACTTGACCGCCACGGCGGCAGCGATCTTATCATTGAGCGTCTTGCCGCTGAGGGTGCCGTCCTCGTCCACGTCCAGATAGTCACCCACCTTCACGCCGCCCAGCTGGTCCGCCGCAGCGGGCGGCAGGGTGTACGGCGTGCCGAACTTTTGGTCCGCCTCGCTCTTGGTGTAAAAGCTGCCGCTCTCCACGCTGGCAATGGCGGCGTCCAGGGCGTCGAGCTTGGTGTGCAGCTCAGTGGACAGCTGGGTCATTATGGCCAGCGCCTGCGCCTGCAGCTGGGCCGTGGGGATGCCCTTGACCCCGTCCCGCATGACGCCGCACACGTCCTCGTCCGCGCGGGTGTCGGTGATGTCGGCAGCGGTGACCACCGAGGAGCCTGCGGGCACGCTCACCGTGCACAGGCCCAGCTCGTACTGGTTGTGGTTCTGCAGGATGGCGGGCGGCTCCGGAGCGGCGGCAGGGGTGCCGGGTTTGAGCTTGACGGCGGTCAGGTTGGCTGCGGTGTCGAACTGCAGCACCACCCGGTCGATGCGGGGCAGGGTGCCGTCGGCGTCCGGGACGGTCAGGTTGACCGCCTCCCGGCTGCAGGCCGAGACGCCCTTGAAGTCGTCGTAGTTGATCCACGCAAGGCCGGGGGCTACGGTGATCTGCCGCGGGCCGGTGACGCTGACCGCGTAATTTGTGTCTTTGGCGTAGACGCCGGAGGTGCGGGTGCACAGGTAAGTGCTCACGTCCTCCGCGTCGTAGGTGACGCCGTTCAGCGGGTAAGTGATGATGCTCATGGTTTCCTCCTGAGGATCGGTGTGCCGATCTCGGTAGTGACCGTGTTTTCGCCCTTCTGGGAACTCAGGGTCACGCTGGTAATGCGGGCCGCCGCCTGAATATCGGTGCCGGGCAGGCTGGCGGCCACCACCTTGCCCACCGTGACCGTTCCGGTCGGGGTAAAGCGGAAGTTCTCAATGCGGGTGTGCTTGGCAAGTTCCTGCTCACCCAAGGCCCGCAGGGACGCGAGATAATCCTCCTGGCTCTGGTTGTCCTCCTTCTTTTTGGAGGCGGCGTCCAGATACAGTTCCCGCCGGGCCGCGCCGGTGTTGCCGGTGGCTCCCACGGTGACGGTGCCGTCCGCGCCCGCCACGGTCACGATGTTCTTGTAGTCGGTGATGCTCTCAGTGTAGGTCAGGCCGGTCAGGTTGCCGTACTGCGGGGCGTACCGGGCGTTGGGATCCAGCTTTGGGCGGTACAGCTCAAACAGCAGCTTCTTGGCCTGCTGGTCGAACCGCACCCGGAAGCCGATGTCCAGTTCCTGGCACACCTGTTCGGCGATGCTGAGCAGGCTGCCGGGCTTGACCTCACCGGTGTAGGTGTCGGCAAGGTCGGCCAGTTCGCCAAGCTCCAGCCCCGGCCACGCCGCCGCGCCGGACACAAGGCTGCGCAGGGTGCTTTCCACCGCAAAGCCGCTCAGGGTCCGGGTGCTGATCCGCTCGTCCAGGATGCAGGCGGCGTCTTTGGCCGCGATCACCAGTTTGTGCTCGGACTTGTTGGTCTGGGCCGAGCAGATGCGCATGATGCGGTCAGACCCCACGAGCCACAGATACCGGTCCGGGCGGCACAGGGCCTGCAGGTCGGTGGAGGCGTGCAGCTCCAGCTGCGCACCCTGCACCCCGCTGTACACGTTGTACCGCTCCGGCCAGACCAGCGACACCCAGCTTGCCAGCCGGCCCAGCAGGTTCAGCTGGCCGTCGTAGACGCAGATGCTCTTGTGGCCGCCTGCCGTCAGGGCGCTTGTCCGCTCAGCCATTGCCGCCCACCTCCAGGACCACGGTGGAAAACGCTGTGCTGCAGGTCAGGGTCAGGAACAGCCATTCCGTGCCGGAATCCGCTGTGCGCTGCCATGCCTGCGTCCCGTGGCGCAGGGTCCACAGGGTGCTGCTCCCGTCCAGCGTGGACATGATGTTATAGCCGGTGCCGTCGATGATCTGTTCCAGTTTCAGCTGGCCGCTCTCGCGGTACAGCCGGAGCTTGTCGCCGTCCTGCAGGGTGGTGACAAAGCGCAGGAATTCGCCGGTCTCCGGGTCCTTGACGCCGGGGTTGACCACCGGGCCGCGGGCTTCCAATGTCAGCTGCCAGTCCTGGGTGGCCAGCCCGGTGTTGGCGATGCGCAAATAGTTGGCCTGCTCCCGCACGCCGTAGCTGTGCACATCGTAACACACCGGCAGGCGGAAGGTGGGTGTTACGCTCAAGGTCGAGACGGTGAGCTCCTTCACGCTGTGCCAGTAGGGGTCCGGGCAGTAGAGCTGAAACGAGAAGGTGGGCCACCGGCCGGCCACGCTGATGTCCGGGGTGCGCTGCACCTCAGCGTCGCACCAGTAGGCCCCGGCCACGGTCAGCCGGCCGGTGACGTAGGGCGCGAACACATCCCGCAATTGTCGCTTGCAGTAGTCCTGATTGCGCAGGATGCGCCCGGTGACCGTGCGGGTCACGCCGGATATGCTCCGGCTCTCCACGGTGGCACCTACCTGCTGGTAACCCTGGCTGGTCTCCAGATCCACGGGCAGGCCACCCAGCGGGGTGATGCTCCACAGCACGCCCGCCGCGTAACCAAAGGAAAAGGTCAGGCCGTTGCTGGCCTTGAAGATCGCGTCAAACACCCTGCAGCACCGCCCTTTCCTGTTCGTACTGTGCCTCGCGCATCAGGTCGGCAGCCGTCTGCGCCTTGGAATAAATGTACTGGTTGACCTCGATGTTGGGGCGCTGGGTGCGCTGCGGCAGCGGGGCACGCTTCTCGTAGTCCCACAAAGAACCGGAGGCCGTGGAGGTCGTACTGCCGGAAGTGCTACCGGAGATGCCGGGGGTGGTCTTGCGCTTGAACGCGCCGCCGACGCTGGCCACGATGGCCGCAATGGCGGCGGTCAGGGCCACACCGGCCGCGATCATGAGCAGGGCCTGCGGGGCACCGAATCCGGTGGGAAACAGTGCCGCCGCGACGGCTTCCAGCATGCCCACAAAGGCACTGCCGATGGAACCGATCAGGGTGCCCATGGAGGCCAGAATTTCCGGGAAGCTGGAGATCAGTCCGCCCTTCAGGCCGGTACTGATGGCAGTGGCAGCCGCGGTGAGCGGGCCTTTCAGCCCCTGAAAGATGCCGGTGAGGGTGGAGCCGAGGCCCTGCGCCTGCGTGATCACGTCTGCAAAGCCGCTGGTCAGTCCCTTGGCGAGGTCGCCGCCCATATCCCACAGGCCGTTGGAGACGGCACTGACGCCCTTGCCCAGCAAGCCGTTGACCTGCTGGATCAGGTTCTTGCCGAAGTCGTCAATGAGCTGCTTTGCCTGCGGGGCAAGGCCGTTGTACAGGGTGGACAGCACCCATTCGCCCACGCTCTGCCAGTCCTGTTTCTTGACCGCGTTCACCAGCGTGCTGAAGGTGCCCACCACGCCCTTGTCGGCCTCGTCCTGCCAGCCCTTGACAAGGCCGTCAAAGCTATTGGCAGAGGCTTTCTTGATCTCCTCGGTGGTCTGCGGGACACCGTCGGCGGCAATGGTCTTGACCCGCTCCACCGTGACCAGAGCGCCGTTCACCACATCGTTGTAGGTCTCGGTGATGACCTGTTTCTGGGTGCTGGTGCCGTCAGTCAGGGTCTCGGTGACCGTCTTGGTGCTGGTGGCAATGCCGTTGACGACGGAATCCGTTGTAGACGTAACGGTCTTGGCTACAGTGGCGGCAATTTCCTCGTAGACCTTCTGGGTCTGGGCGGTGGTCTTGCCGTTTTCGGTCACATACTTGGTGACGGTCTTGTAGTTCTTGGCCACACCGTTGACCATTTCCTTACCGGATTCGGTCACGGTGCGGGTCAGCCGGCCATACTCCTCGCTGCCCTTGCGCAGGTGCTCGGTGAGCTCGGTGGTCTGGATGGTCACCTTGCCCAGGGCGTTGGTGGTGTCGGTGTGGCCTGCGTCCTGCAGGGACCACAGCAGGGTCTCGGCGGCCTGTGCGGCGGCCTTGGTCTTTTTGGCCGCCTTGGTGGCGGCGTCCCCGGACTTGGTATAGGCCGGGACGACCACCTCCGCCATGGACTGGGCGCTGTCGGCCACGTCGGCGTTGGCGTCCGCCCAGACGGAGGACCAGTCGTTCCCGCTGGCGGTTTTAGCAATGGTGGCACCGGCGGTGGCTGCGATGGCTCCTGCACCAACCGCACCGCCTTTGCCGGTGAGGCCGTTGATAAAGCTCTGGATAAGGTTCTTGCCCCACTGCACAGCCTGCGAGGGCAGGCTCTTGATCCAGGCAAGAGCACTGGAAAATCCGCCCTTGAAGGCATTCAGCATGCTGGAACCCATGCTCTTGACGCCGTTTGCCACACCGGTGAGGATGTTTTTGCCGATGTTCAGCCAGTTGATGGCCGAGATCACCGACAGGACGGCCTGCAGGATCTTCTTCCAGTTTGCCAGCAGATCCGGCATCGCCTTGACGATGCCCACGACCAGCTGCACGATGATGGCCACGCCCTCGCCGAGGATCTTGGGCATGTTGTCGTTGATGATGCCGCAGATGTTGATGATGATGTCCGGCACATAGGCGATCAGATTCGGCAGACCGGCAATCAGGCCGTTGAGCAGCTGGGTGATAAGGTTCAGACCGGCGTCCACAAAGCTGGCCGCGTTGTCCCGCAGCTGGTCTGTAAATGCCAGCAGCTGCGGCAGAGCGGTGGAGAAGAACTCCGGGATGCCCTCGGTGAAGCCCTGTGCCAGGGAGCTGAGCAGCTCGGTGCCGGTCTGCAGGAGCTCCGGCACAAGGCTGTAAACGATTTCCGGAATGCCTGCCAGTACATTGCCGATCATGGGCAGCAGGTTGTCCACAAGGAAGGTCTGTGCCGTGTCGGCCAGCGCCTGCAGCGGCTCCGTCAGATCGGCACCGGTGGACCAGTTGCCCATCACGTTTTCCGCAGCCGCCTTCATGGCGGCAAAGCTGCCGGTCAGGGTGGTGGCGGCTTCCTTGGCGGTGGTGCCGGTGATGTCCATTTCCTGCTGGATGATATGGATGGCGCTGTACATGTCGGCCAGATTGCCCAGGTCGTACTTCACGCCGGAGATCTTGGTGGCGTCATTCAACAGCCGCTGCATCTCGGCCTGGGTGCCGCCGTAGCCGAGCTTGAGGTTGTCCAGCATGGTGTAATTCTGCTTGGCAAAGCCCTGATAGGCGTTCTGGATATCCTGCATATCCGTGCCCATCTTGTTGGCGTTGTCGGCCATATCCACCATGGCCATGTTGGCAAGCTGGGCGGCGGCGTCGGTGTCCTGGCTGACGCTGGACAGCAGGCTGGCCGCAAAGCTGGTGGTCTGCTCCATGTAGTCGTTGGCCGAAAGGCCAACGGTCCGGTATGCCTGCGCGGCGTACTCCTTGACCGTGTCGGCACTGTCCTTGAACAGCGTTTCCACGCCGCCAAGGCTCTGCTGCAGGGCACCGCCCATGTTGATGGAATCCGAGATGATCTTGCCGATGCCGGCCGCCGCGATCACTTTCTTCAGGGTGCCGATGAGTTCCTGACCGATGCTTTGTCCGGTCTGCTCGCCAAGGCCTTCGGTCTCTTCGTCAAACATCTCGGTCAGGGCGCTTTTGATGCCCTGCGCCGAGGGAACAATCTGGACATATGCCTTGCCCAGTTCGATTCCGTCCGCCATGGCGTCAACCTCCTTTCAGCGCCGCAAGGGCGGCGTCAAATTCTTCTGCGCTGGCGTAGCTCTGCACGTTGCTGGTGTCCGCCTCGCCGCGCAGGTCGGCCAGCACGGAGGGCGGCTTGGACGTGTCCTTGTGCAGCCACCAGAGCACCTGGGTCAGGCGGTCGGCAGCATAGGCCAGCAGTTCCGTCTCAAAGTCCACCGTGCGGCCTGCCGCCTTGCGCAGGCTGCGGCTTGTTTCCGGCAGGCCTGCGGCCAGGGTAGCGGCCAGACGCAGCGGCAGGGCGCGCCAGTCCAGTACATGGTAATACTGGGCAAAATCGCAGATCAGGGCGTCCTCGTCCGATGCGATCAGTTCGGCGAGGATGCAGAGTTTTTTCCGGCCGTGAAGCTGTTCATCAGCTCGCCCAGGGCCTCCGCCACCTTGGCCACCGGCACACGGCCATCCGGGGTGCGCAGGTGGTCATACAGCTTCTTGCGGCCCTCCTTGCCCAGCAGGCGCAGGGTCAGGTGGCTCATATCAAAGACGTTGCCGTCCTGCATGCCGCCCAAGGCGTCCAGCAGCTCGGCGTCGTCCAGTGCGTCCTCGCTCAGCTCAATTTCAAAGCCGTCGTTCGTTTTTGCAGTGATCATGCCTGCACCTCCTTGGTCTTGGCAGCGGCCTGGGCGGCAGCAGTGCCGCCCAGAATGTACTCGTAATGGGTGTTGCCCTGGGCATCCGGCACGGCGGTCAGGGTGGTGTTGTAACCCACGGCGCTCTTGGCGTAGGTGATATCGCCCACGGCGGTGACGGCGGCATCCGGGATGACGATGCGCTTGACCGCCTTGTTCTTCATCACCATCTCAATGACCCAGCTGCAGTCCTTCTGCTCGGAGGAGTTTGCCTTGACCGTGATGCCGGTGTCCAGCGTGCCGGTGACGTTGTCGTCGCCGTACACGGACTTGAGCACCTCCACGTTCAGGGCCTCCAGCAGGGTGTACTGGAAGGTGTCGGGCTTCTCGGTCTGCTGGGTCAGCACGGTGTCGCCGCCCCAGGCGTTGGTGTTCTCGCTGGAGGGCGAGTTGCTGTTGGTCACGCCGTCCTCGGAGGCGTAGCCCAGGCACTTAAAAGCCTTGTCCAGTTCGGTCTTGGCGTCGGTGGGCAGCGGGGTGCCCAGCGGGGCACGCCAGATGGCACCGCCCACCTTGGGCTTTGCAGCGGTCACGTTCTTTGCATCTGCCATAAAAAAGGCTCCTTTCGTTCTCAGTAATGCACCACGCCGAAAACGGCCTGATACCTGGGCCGTTTGCGGGTGGTGTCGGGGAAATTGTAGTCGGAATAAAGGTCGCAGCGCACAAGCTGCGGCAGGTTGTCGGCGTCCTGCATGGCGGCCTTGACAAGCTCGTTGAGCTTGGCCGCATCCAGGGTGCCGTCGTGGCTGGTGGCGGCGGGCCCGTAGGACTGCACCGCGATGGTGGCGCTATAGATGCCGTCCTCATAGCCGGAGCCGGTCTTTTCCACCACCACAAAGCGGGCGGGGGCCGAGGCAGGCACGCTGAGACGCACCGGCACATCCAGCCGCGCGGCCAGAAAGCTGCGGATGGTTTCTTCGATCATTTCTTCCTCTGGTAGCTCCTTACGGTGATGACCCTGCCGTCCTTCAAGTGGCGTTTGTGCTCGTGCACGGTCGCGCCCTTCCGGCTGGCTGATGTGGCTTTGAGCAGGGTGTTGTTGGCCGAGTTATCGTCAACGGCCTGCCGGGTGGCGGTCTCCACCACGGCCACGGCGCGGGTCTGAGCCACATAGGCCTCGTACCCGTCGCCACAGCGGTCTTTCACGGTGTCGGCCCGCGCCTTCAGCACGGCCTGCATTTCCGGGCTGCGCATCAGGGCACGCACCCCGGCGCGGTTCAGCTCGAAACGGACTTTACTCATCCCTTACCACCTGCACCTTCTTGTTCCAGCACAGGGGGATCATGCGTTCGATGCCCTGCACGACGCCCCCGCAGGTGCGGAAGCGCTGGCCGAAAAACTCCACCTGCACGTCGTTCCAGTCGTGGGCGTCGCCCTTGGGGATGGCCAGCGTGTAGGCCAGCCGCCGCCCGGTCAGCTGCAGTTCGGTGGTGATCTCCTCGGCGGAAGGCTCGCCCACCAGCACGTTGTGCACGGTGACCGGCGTTTCGGCGTAGACCGGGGCGTCGGCTTCGTCGGTGCCGGTCTGGGTCTTTTCGTACAGGGTGACGTCGATGCCTTTCAACATAAGTCCTCCAGCGGGCTGCGGGCCCCCAGACGGCTGCCCACGCCCAGCAGTTTCTTTTCCAGCTTGGACAGATACAGCTCACCCGAAGAGCCGCCGCTCATGGTCCAGCTCTGGGAGTAGCCCAGCGCCGTGGCAGTGCCCTGGGTGGAACCCACGGGAAAGCTGACGCCGCCCTCGCTGTCGCTCTCGCCCAGCTGGCGGCGCACCATCCGGCAGGAAACCAGCCGCTTTGCGTCCGCTCCGGCGTCCGGGTTGTAGGCGTCAATGATGATGGCCGCCTCACTCAGCAGGGCGCTGCAGCGCTCCTGTTCGTCCTTGGAGAGGGCACGGAACCCGGCTTCCACATCAAACACTTCGGCGTAGGTCATGAGGCACCCCGTTACACTTCGGTGCGCTTGATGTACAGGGTCTGGGGCTTGGAGACCTTCAGGCCGTACACCTTGCGGCCCTGCACAGCGGATGCGCCGATGTACTTGCCGGAGCCGGACAGGTCCTGCAGATGGATGGCTACCTGCCACTCCATCACGCGGTGGCACCAGTTGGGGTGACCGGCAATGAACTCGGTGGTGGTCTTTTTGCTGGTCACGCGGGTGGTGCTCTCGTAATCCATGTTGTTGGATTCAAACACATTGAAGCCCGCAATGCGGCCCACAACACCCTGCTGCACCAGCTCCTGCGACAGGTCGCCCTGCTTGATATAGTGCTCGTCCAGCATCAGCACCTCCAGATACTCCGGGGATGCGATGAGGAAACGGCCATCGGCAGGCACGCCCTTGCGGCCCAGCACGCGCTTGGCCTCCAGCGCCAGCTTATAGGCGTTGCTCTCGGTGGCTGCGGTCTTGGTGGCGCTGATAGTGGCACCGGTGGCACCTTCCAGCGCGGCAATGGACTTCTTGTCGATGGACAGGGCCAGAGAGTAACCGGCGCTGTCCAGACGGTCGGCCACGATGTCATCCGGCACGCTGTCGGCGTCGTAGCCGTCGATCAGCTCGTTCACGGCCTCGTCGTGGTCGATGTTCAGGTCCAAATAGGTGGTGGTGCCCACCTCGGCAGCGATGCCGTTGGCCTTGTCGTACTCCTTGACGGCCACCTCGGTGTCACGGACCGGGATCTTGACCTTGCCGGAGGTGGGGTCGCCCTCGTAGCGGCTGTTGAAGATGAGGTTATCACGGGTCACCAGCTGGTTGCGCAGCTTTGCGTCCACCAGAGTGGCCCAACGTTCCTGATTTGCATGTGCCATAAAAATTACTCGCTTTCTCCGTGCTGCTGCACGGATGTCAGATTTTCAGACCGGGGTTGCGGTCCATGAATGCGGCGGTGACGCCGTCCTTCTCGCTGGGCAGGTGCCGCGGCTCCCCGCCGCCGGGCAGGATGGGATAGCCGGGCGCGGGTGCGGGCGTCGGGGTGTCCTCGCCAAAGGCCCAGGGGTTCGCCTTGGCAGCTTCGTCCAGCGCCTTGGCGATGTCGGCAGTGCGGTCGGCAGAGCCCTTCAGGCCGTCCACGTCCAGCAGGGCACGCACGGCCTTGACGCTGCGGCCCTTCTTGCCGAGGATGGCGGTGTCGAGGGCGTTGTCAAAGGCAAAGCCGTCGGCCTGTGCCTTCAGATCGGCCTGAAGCTTGGCCAGCTCGGCCTCGTACTCTTCCGGCTTCTTCTTGCCGTCAAAGGCGGCAAGGCCGTCCTGCGCGGTCTTGAGCTGGGCATTCACGTTGTTCAGCTGGGTCTGCAGGGCGGTGGCGGCAGACTTCTCCCGGTTGATGTCAGCGCCGTTCTCCTGCATGAGCCAGTTCAGCTGCTCGTCGGTAATGCCGGGGATCTTGTTCTTCACATCTTCGCGTTTCATGGTGAAAACTCCTTTCAGGTTGTGTGACCACAGTTTTTATACACTGTTCGCTGTCAGTATTCGGTCTTGGGCGGGTTACGCACCGCCCGCTGCGTGGCACCGTCTGGAGGCATCGAACCTCCCGCTTCCGGTTTTGGAGACCGGCGCTCTTCCCGAATGAGCTAAGACGGCATGAAAAAAGCACCGTGCATTTTTTGCACAGTGCTTGAAAATGGGCAACAAAAAACCACGGTGCGGGTGCATCGTGGTTGGATTACTGGTCTTGTTCCCAAGACCACTGTTTGAACTTGTTGAATGCGTCCACCGCTTCAGGTGGAATCTGGTCAAATTGTTTGGACGAAATGGCTTCACGGTAGGGGTCGAAAATATCAATCAATTTTTGAATATCCGACGGGTATTTCAGAATGACCATTATTTCGCCTCCTTAATGACATGAATTCTGCTTCGACTTCGTCAAAACGTTCGCCTAAATACATATCAGCTGCGTATTGGCTTAACTCTCTTACATTATCGCGCGTGATACCCAGTTTGTCAATGCGTCCTTTGCACTTTTGGCACAGGGCGTCAAGATATTCTGCACGGTTTTCACGGGTGATAACCCAGCCGGACTGCCGGAAGTCCTCGGCCTGTTTCATGTGCCACATTTCGTGAGCTTCGATTACTCCGAAACCACCAGAAGCGTCTTGAACAGTCTTTTTGCCAACGCTTTCCGCATAATAAACAACGTTCTCGCACGGGTCGTAAATACCGACTGCGCCGCGCAGCTCGTTATCGCCGACAACGATGATTTTGGGCTTCCGGTCAAGGCTGACACCCCAGTCGGAAAGCGCTTTTTCGGTATTTTGATTGATTCTATGGAGAGCTTTCGGTTTTATTGTTGCCTGGTCTGAAACATAAACCGGCGTTTTGTAAGATTCAACCTGTCTTACAGAGAGCTTGACTTCCTCCGAACGCCGAATCAGAGATATCTCGCTGACTGCGCCTCTGTCTTTTCTGTACGCCTGAGCTGCATACGCCGCCCGCTTCTGGGCATTGATGACGTCCTTCCGGGCTGCATAATCAATCCGCCGCCAGTTGTTGATATCGCTGCCCGCCTCCCGGTACTGCCGGAGGTACTCTTCCGGGTCGTAGCCGGAGATGTTAAACTCCCGGCTGAACCGCACTGCAAACTCACAATCACAGTTGGCGTGGATGTGCTGGGCGTGGCCCTTCTTCAGCAGGTTCTTGCTGGCCCGCTGCCAGCCGTTGGAGGCCAGCATCCGGCAGAACGGGCAGGCGTCGCCATGGGGCACCCACGCCCATTCTGCACCGTCCCGGATGGCGTTGCGGGCGGTGGTGTCGGCCCCGGCCTGCTTGACCATGCGGGAAACACCGCTCTGCAGGTTTGCCGGGCTGTCCTGCGTGGCCTTGACCATGCCGGTCACTTCGCCGTAGGTTGCGGTGGGAGCCGGTTCTGCGGCGGGCAGGGTGACCCCCTGCGCCTCGGCCAGGGCGTCGTACATCTGGCAGGCCAGCTCTGCGCTGCCCTCGCCGTACTTGGTCACAAGGGCGTATGCGTAGCGGATGAGGGCGTCGGTGTCAGCTTCCGGGTGCCCGTCCATGTACTCCCGCATGAGCTGCCCGGCCTTCTGGTTCAGCCGGGAGAGCCGGGAAATGTAATCATCCCATGCCGCTTGTGTCAGTTTCATCTTCCATCTCCATCAACACCTGTGCGCCCCGCGCCCGCTGCTCCTGCGCCTTGATGCGCCGGATGTCCGCCTGGTCAAAGCCGATCATTTCCAGGAACGTGTCCGTGCCGGCGAACTCCTGCCGGGCAGACGCGATCTTGATGGCGGCGTCGGCAGTGACGGCCACGCTGGGCATGGCGGGGTTCTTGAAGTGGGCCATGATGCCGGTCTCTTCCTCGGTTAGGTCGGCCAGGCGGCAGTCCCGTGCCACGGCCTGTGCCATGCAGGCAATGATGCGCAGCGCGTCGCCGTTGCCGGTGTTCAGCTGCTGGGCCAGAAGCACCAGCGTCTGGCTCTGGGCAAGAATGGCGTCGCTGCTGGTGGGGTTGGCGTCGTTCACAACGCCCACGTCGGTCACGGTCAGGCCGGTGGCCGCCGCAAACTGGGTGGCGGTCATCCGCATCTTCTCCACATGAGGCGTCAGGCTGCCCTGTGCCAGCTGGCCCAGGGTCGGGTTTTCGCCGGTCTCCGGGTTGGCCGTGGCGGCGATGATGGCTCCCATGTAGGTCTTGAATTTGTTGGAAATGATGGCGTCATACTGATCATCGGTCACGCCGAGGATGTACTTCTGGGGCGTGGTGGCAAACTCCAGCGCGATGGTGGCGTTGACGGCGGTGCGGATGTAGTCATTGATGAGGGCGCGAATGGGATTTTTTAGCCGGGAGCGGCCGAAGGGCTTGGAGTTGGTGGCGTTCCAGATCAGGGGCTCCATCATCGGGCGGCCCATCATCTGGGGGTTGTATTCTGCTGTCCAGCTGTCCTGCTCTCTGCGCAGAACAACGACGTGCGTGTCCGTGTAGAGGTACACCAACGCGGGGGTCCATTCATTGCTTACGCTTTCATCCGGTGCCGTATCTACGATGGCAAGGCCGCAGTCGATGCGGCCCTTCTCGCCGTTCCAGAGGGCGGCAGCCGTTGCAGGCGAGTGGAACCGGATGCGGCATCCAATCTCCGGGTCAGCGAACAGGGCGGCGAAGGTGCAGCCGTATTTCAGCTCGTCCCGGCAGGCCTTGGCGTACTGCGCCACAAGGCGGTTGTCAGCCACCAGCTTTGCAAGGCTGTCCAGACTGCCGCCGGTGCCCACAAAGCCGTCGAACATGGAGCGCGCTGCCAGCACGTCCACGGCCTTCTGGCCCCAGCTGCAGCCGACTTCCAGATTTTCCATGCCCTTTTTCGGCAGGGCGATGCCGAGGTTTACGTCCTTCAGGGTGATGTGACCCTCATAGTATTTATCCTTGAGCGTGTTGCTGCTCTGGTGGTAGTTAAAAACGTCGGCCAGATCCCGCAACTGCTGTTGCTCGGCCTGACGTAAGCCTTTCACGGTGCCAAAATTCAGAGTGACTAACATAGGGCTCCTTTCAGCCGATGCGCATCTTGCGGGTCGGGTCGCGGCGGCAGGTCTTTGCGCCCCACAGGGCCAGCGCGCAGGCTTCCACCGGCAGGCTGTTCTCGCCGCCAAAGCCAAAGCCGCCCGCAAGGGGGCGCTTGGTGGCGGTGACGGCGCTCTCATTCAGGGCGGTCTGGGGTGCGTACCAGGTCAGGCTGCCCTCGCTCACCGCGTTGGTGAACAAGCTCACGGCGGCGATCACGTCCCGTGCTCCGGGCCGGATGACCGCGTTCTTTGCCTTCCAGACTTCCCGGATGCGCTCCACCAGCACGTCCACGCCGTTGCGCCCGTCGATGACCACGCAGCTTGCCCTGCCGTACCGGTCACACAGCCAGTCCGCCAGCCAGGCAAGGCCCTGCCCGGTGGGCCGCAGGTCGATGAGGGAGACGCGAGCGGGCCCCTCCTTCGGGATGACCGCCCCGCACAGACACACGGAACTGCCGTCGGCGGCAAACTTGACGCCGTAGGCGGTCTTGCCCTCCGGCTTTTCGTCCTCGCTGGCGCAGGCTGCCCACGCCTTGCGGTCGAGGGCATAGTCCAGATGCTCGGTGGCCACCGGGCTCCACCAGCCCAGGCGCTCCCGCGCGAAGGTGTCCGGGTCCAGCTGCTCGCTCTCGCCCTCAATGGTGCCGTACTGGATGCGCCGCCCCAGTGCCGGGTTGGCCGCTGCCCAGCGGGCGGGGTCCTTCACGTCGCCGATCTCCGGCACGCTGAACTCGAACCACGCGGCCTTTTTGGCTTCGCCCTCCAGCGCCCGCTTGCGCAGGGCCCGGAACACGGTGCCCACGGCATCCGGGCCGGGCGGGGTGCCGACGTAGATGGTCTGGGGGTTCAGGCTGGCCGAAATGGCCGGGATGAAGCTGCCCTGTGCAGTCTCGTCCAGCTCCTGTGCCTCGTCGAAGATGAGCAGGTCGCCGTGCTGGCCGCGTCCGCCGTTGCGGGTACGGGCCAGAAACTTGATCTTTGCGCCGCTCTTCAGGATGATCTGTTCGCGGCCCAGGGCGGTGCGGATCTCGGAAACATACCGGCGCATTTTCGGGCCCTCAAAAAAGGCCCGCATTTCCTCAAAGGTCTCGGTGGCGGTCTTTTGCAGGTGGGCCGTGTAGATGACCGTTTCGTTGAACATGAGCATGCCGGACGCCGCCCGCCCCTGCACCAGCAGGCTCTTGCCGTTCTGGCGGGGCACGCTGCCGCCCGCCGTGGGGGCAGTCCATTTGCCGGACACGGTGCGGCCCATCCAGTCGTCCAGGATGTCGCTCTGCCACGGGTCCAGCACGGTGCCGCCCGCCCGCAGGATGCGCACGGCATCCGGCCCGTCAGTGGCCCGGTACTCCGGCGCGATGCGTTCGGACGGCTCCTGGCTTCCCATCATTTTCACGCTCTGCGAGGATCTCGCCGATCTCGTCGCCATTGTTGTCTGCTCCTTCGATCTCTTCAATTTCCCGGATGGTCTCCCGGTACTGCTTGGTCAGCTGAGGCAGGGCGCGGCAGTCCTTGCAGGTGTCGATGCCCGCCGCCAGCACCTTGGCCAGCTGTTTGAGCTGCTCCAGCCGGGTGCCCCGTGCCGTGATGCTTTTCATGGTCGCCATGGCCCGGAACACCTCCTTGAAATTTTCCCGTGTGTAAATCGGCGCTGGACGGCACAGGGGTCGCCGAGGGCGGGGGCGGGGGCCCCTCCCCACCCCTCACCAGTCGCCGTCTGAAACCTTCGGGATCCGCACGAATTTGCCCGATTTCGGGCCGTTTTGACCGGTTTTGTTGCCCTTTTGCGCATTGCAGAACCAGTGTGCGGGTTGAAGGTTCGACCAATCTTCCGCTGCTGCCCGCGCGGACGGGTAGCCGAACTCCCGCCAGCGGGAAACGGGCTTGATCTCGTCCACCACGAAGGATAGCGGATGCTGTGCGTCGGAAGGTTCGTCATAATGAATCGGCCCGAAACGCCCGTGACAGATGCCGCATTCGCCGCCCATCGCCCGGAGCCGGGCCCGGTTGCGCCGCCGCAGCTGTCCGTTGGCATAGCGCGGGTTGCCCATGCGGTTCACCTCCTGACAGACAAAAAGCCTGCGCATGGCAGGCAGGCTTGCACCCCGCCGGGCACACTCCGGGGGCCTTTGCAGGGGCGGGGGTGCTTTGCGGAGGGGGGCAGGGTACAAAATGACCCCGGGGTACAAACGAGGCCGGGGGTGGTAAATATGGAACCGTTGGCCGGACTTGCACCGGCGTCGTGACCCGCCCTGACCGGACGGTGCTCTGCTTGAGCTACAACGGCATGGAATGTGCACAGCTGCCCGCAACGGCAGCTTACTGGTCAGAATGGAAGGGAAACCGCTTGGCTATGCTGCCATGCACATTGTGGGATGATGTCCAGAACCCGCGTCTATTCAAAGGCCCCGCCGGGTACAGTCCCGGACGGTGCCGCTGGATAGCAAAGCAAAATGCCCGGCTGGTACATTCAGGCTGTTGGTCGGTAAGGTGTTCCCCTGTCGCAGCCGGGCAATGCAAAAGCCGCAGGGTGTTGGATGTTGTCCAGCTCCTTGCGGCTTTCGCAGTCTAATAATATCACAGGCAAAACATTGAAAAACAGTGCAAGTTGCCCTCAAAACATGGTATTGTATTGCAAAGTGCCCCCAAAACATGGTATTTACTGGCGTTCTGGAACGTCCAGCGCCTTGACGGCTCTCTTGTGCCGTCTGTATACGCTGCTTACTTCCATGCCCATCTTGACGGCAATCTGCTCCCACTTCTTGCCGCCGATGTAACGCAGGTACAGGATCTCATAATCCTGTATATCCACGGTCTGGCTCATAACGCTCAGAATCTCCTTGCAGATCCTCTGGCACTCCATCACCTGCGCGTTGGCTGCCTGCATTGCATCCGCGATGCGCTCCACAGAGCGGGGCAGCGCCTGGCCGTCACCAGCGCCGCCGGGAACAGGGGAGAGCACCTGCGTGATATGCTCCGCGTCTGTACGGTACCGCTCTACCTCTTCCAACTTGATTTTTTCCAGCTTTGCGGCCTTGCGGTACCGCCGTAGCCATTCCTTTTTTTCTTCATAGGTCATCGGACTGCATCCTCCCTTTATTCCCCCATAAGGTTGTCCATCAGGTGAAACATATCCAGCTGCGAGGTGTATGCGCTAAAGCGTTCCTCTTGCCGGTCGAAATACTCTTTGCAGAGCTCAAACCCTACAAAGGACAACCCGGCATTGTAGGCTGCAATCCTGCTACTACCGCTGCCGAGGTGTGTGTCAAGCACTTTCCATCCCTGTTTGGCGTACCGCTGGAAAATCCAGTCATACAGGGCAACAGGCTTTTGCGTCGGGTGGATTCTCTTCTCATTCAGGGCCTTGTTTCCCTGCATGATGTACCCCTCTGAAATGCTCTTTCCCTGTAGCATACCGTTCCACATGAACCGGAACAGACGCACGCTGTCAAACAGATCTGTTGCAGCAAGCTCACAATCCGAGAAACTTGTGCTCTGGTTGCATTTATCCCACACGATCCTACCGGGTGCAAACTCGTAGTCGAAATAATTGCAGCCCCAGACGATATAGTGCGCAGCAACCCGGCGCAGTTCGTCAAAATAAGCCTTGCCCGGAACTTCCCACGATTCTATTACAGGGTAGTAACAACGGCGCACGCCGATCTTGCTTTGCTTACAGCCATAATATCCGCGGTGCTCTGGGCCGGAAAAGTATGGAGGATCTACAACGGCGAGGTCAAAATACCCGTCCGGGATTTTTGCCATGCCCTCCATACAGTCCATGTTGTAGCAAACACTTATGTTTCCGTCCATGGCACGCTCACCCCATAGGAATATATCTGTTTTCGCACTGGACGTTGTTGCAAAAACGCTCGGCTCCAATGACTTTCAGCGGCTTGCCACAAATCGGGCAGAATTTAGGCACCCCGCGTGTCTGGTACGGGTTTCCATCTGCCTTTGTTCCACCCGCTTGCAGCAGGTGAGCCATACACGCAATAGAGCCGGGCTTCACCACCGCCATACAGTTATGGCGTGCCTTGCAAGAACTACAATCCATTTTTGTTTGCCTCCTATACCACCCCGCCGGGCGGCTTCTGTTGTTAATTTGCGGTCACGCAAGTAAAGTGCTGCGTCATCTTGTCAAATTCCAGCCCGGCATTTCCCACGCGGCCCTCTTTGTTTTTGGTCAGGCGGCTGAAATAGGTGTCACCGTCAGCTGACAGCAGCAAAATGGCATCCGCGTCCTGCTCGATCTGGCCGGATTCACGCAGATCCGCGTTGGACGGCTCTGCCCGTGCAGCGTTGCGGTTCAGCTGGGCCAGCGCCACAACGAGGATGCCGGTTGTCTGGGCCAGTTCATGCAGCGCAATAGAGATCTCTGTGATTGCATTGTACCGGTCACTGCTGCCACGCTCATGAATCAGCTGCAAATAGTCCACGAAAATGATATCTGCTTTCATTCGGAGGGCCTGTGCCTTGATCCACGCCACACCCTTGCCAGCTGCGGAACGGATGAACAGCGGCCAGCGCTTCATATCAGCCAGCCGGTCAAGTTCGTTCATGGACAGCGTTTTATTTTTGACCGCCGAGAGAGGAGCATACAGCTGGTTGGCAATCAGACGGGCCTGCAATGTGGACGGGTCTGTTTCCAGCGAGAAATAACACACACGCTTGCCCTGCTTGGCCATGCCAGCAGCAAGCTGGAGGCTCAGAGCAGTTTTGCCTGCGCTTGGTCTGCCGCCGATCACGAAATAGTTGCCGGGCACGAGGTGCAGGTTTTCGTCCAGCTTGGACAGACCGGTGTGGATGTACCGGGGTTTCTCTCCCAAGTGCCGGATATAATCATCCAGCAGCTCGCCCACACTCTGAAAATCTCCCTTCTCGGTGTGGATATCCAGTGCTTGCCCCATCTGCTGGTACAGATCCGGCAGGTCATCAAAGGCGGTTGCGGCGTCCACGGCCTTAAAAGCGAGGCTCTGGAAACGGGCCTTTGCGGCATCCTCCATGATGATCCGCGTCCACTCTTCCACGCGGTCACGGGTCAGCCGGATGCACTCACTCTCACAGGAGGCCACGCAGGACAGCAGGTTTTGCTTTTGGTCTGGGTATTTTGCCGCGATCTGCATGATATCCAGCAGGCCCTTTGTGATCCAGAACCCTTGCACGGCTGCAAAGGTGGGCTGCAGTTCAGGCCGGAAATGCTCAATGCTCAACTCCGGCAGGGAATACGGTGCCAGCTGATCGTCCATCAGCAGCGCGCCTATCAATACGCTTTGCACGTCCATCACAGATCCTCCCATGTACGCCCGCCATACGGGGTTGCAGGCTGTGCAGCGGGCTGGCCCCACTCTTTCCGGTTCCTCAGCCAGTTACGCGCTGCCGCTTTCCAGTCCTTCATCTTGGTTTTGCCCACGATCCACCCGTTAGCCTCGTACCGGTCAACGAACTTGTCAGCCTCGGTCTGAGCATCAGCAGGCGGGACACCACGCTCCCGGAAGTACGCTCTGACCTGTTCCACCGTAGGCGGTGAAAAACGAGTTGCGGACGGCCCTTTATTCTCGCTTTTATTATTATTTTCTTTCTTGGGTGCACATTCTGCACCGGTAGAGGTGCACTTTTTGCACCCATCAGAGTGCACATTGTTCACCGGTGCATTTTCTTCACCGGTGCATTTTTTGCACCCATCAGACGCAGAAGCGCACGCCGCCGGGCGAAGCGCTGCATACCTGTTTGTGGGCCTGCCGTTTACCGGTTCAGTCCATTTGCGGATCAGGCCGTCCTTTTCCAGTTCGGCCAGCAGGTTCAGCACAGCCCGCTTGCTCAGCTTGAAATACTCCACAATGTAGCTGACAGAACCATAAAAGCAAGACTGTTCGTCTTGTGAAAAACCCCAGATCAGGGCATAGATCAGGAGTTTGTTGCCGTTGAGGTTGTAGTCTGTGACCATCCACGGCTGCACCACAACATATCCGTCTTTTCTCATCCTGCTTGTCCTCCTGAATTAAAAGGGGAGATCGTCATTGTCATCGATCACGGCAAAATCGTCCACGCCGCCATAGTTGGCAGGCGGGTCAGCCTTGGGCCATGCCTCAGAACGCGGTGCAGCCTCGCCGCCGTCATCCACCTTTGCGCTGCTGGTGCCCTTGGAGCCGCCAAAGTTGATGTTTTCGGCCACCACGGCAAAGGCGGTGCGGTTGTTGCCGTTCTTGTCCTGATAGTTGCGGGTCTGGATGCGGCCATTTATGGCAATCAGACTGCCCTTGGAAAAATACTTGCATACAAAGTCAGCCTGTGCACGCCATGCCACGATATCCACAAAATCAGCCTGCCGCTGCTCACCCTGCCGGGCAAAGTTGCGATCACAGGCAATGCGGAACTGGCAGACGTTCACGCCCGCCGGGGTGGTGCGGAGTTCAGGGTCAGCCACAAGGCGGCCCATAATTGCTACAACGTTAAGCATTGAGATAGTCCTTTCCAACAGCGGCCATCCATGCAGCGTGTGCGCCGGGGCCGTTCTGTTCCTCATATTTCGCTTGTGCAACAGCCTTTAAGGTCTGCGCACAGGTGGTATTGTGGTGGGCGCTCAGGCCCGGCTCATTGTGGTGCTGGTGACACAGCCAGACCTTGAGGCCGTGCCGCTCGGAGAAGCTGCGCAGCGGCCCATTGAGGACGTGGTGCTCCTCCAGCCCGCTGGTGGTCTTGACGGCATACCAGCGGCGGCAGATATAGCACTCTTTTTCTGTCTGTATGATGCTCTTGGCCATTATGGTTCCTTCCATTCCTGCCAGTAGGCAGTCACGATGGGATCATTCACGCCCATCTCAGCGAGGCGGTCAAAGATCCCGTCAATCAGATTTTTCATTTCGCCGGTGGTAAAGGTGGAGCTGCCCTGTGTGCATTTAACCGTGCAGCGGTTGCCGTCCAGTATCTCCACCACATGGACAAGCCGATAGCAGCCGCGCAGGATATCCAGAGCGCCCGCCGGGCACTCCAGATAGTCCACCTTGGCCCCGTACTTTTCCAGCATCTCCAGATAACAGTCCTCTGGGGTCACGCCGCCGGTGCGCCCGGCGTTGTAGTGGTCGGCCATGATGGTGAGTAACGCCCACATGAGGCTATTCTGGGCCGTTGTGCGGCCCCTGTGTTCCGGCTCCACCGTCAGGGTCAGGCGCAGCGGCTGCCCGTGGGCCAAATCATCCAAACGTTGGAAAATCTGGGTTTCCACAAATTCCGCGGTGTTTTCCACCTCGATGCGGTGAGATTGCGGATTGTACACCACCGGCAGCCTGCCGATCACTCGGTTTGCCATACCACTTTGCGCTCTCCCTGCAGGAACTGCACGCCAATAATGTGTCCATCATCGGCCCGCAGCAGCTTGTCCACGGTCAGAGCGCCGTGCAGGCGGTAGCCGGTAGGCTGATCGCTCTGGCCCTTGGCTGTCCGCCGGTATGCCGGCTCAATGACTGCGCCGCCCATGGTCATGGATGGCAGGGCCATCACGTCAGATCCGGCACCCCAGAGGGATGCAGCAGCCAAAAAGCTGCCGTTTTCCTTCCACTTGTCCGGGTTGCTGATCTGCAGCTTGCCCGCCGGGGCCGCTGCGTCCTTGACGGCATAGTTGTTGATAAGCGGGTTATACACGCCCACGCCGCACCAGAGGCGGCCATCCGCGAAGTAATAGCGGCGTGTCCAGCCCAGAGGGCCAAACGTTTCATCCATCATGCGGACGATGGCGGCAGGGTCAGGCAGGCACCGGACGCGCACGGCATCAGGGCCGCACTCGCAAACCACCACCTGCACCTCCTGCGGGGCCGTCTGCCGGGGTTTTGTGTACGGCAGGGGAAACTGTACCACCTGCGCCGCCGGGCGCTCCTGCGCGTTCTGCGGGGCCTTGCGGCGGGCGGCGTTACTTTTTGTGGTTGTAGACATTATGTAAACGCTCTCCTCTCTCGTTGTAGGATCTCGGATCTGCGAGAGGGTGCAGCCAGCCATATTGCAAAGCAGCCTTTGCGGCGGCCCTCTGAGGGGGGGCGGCTCTCCACAGATCATTCATCTCGTCAGCCGTCACGTTGGCGGCAACGTGGGTGTGGTGGGTGCAGGGAACCATGCAGATCACTGTGCCATCCTCTGCGGTAGTGTAGACCACGGGAGGCATCAGGCGGCGAATCTCGCACAGCAGCTTTGCCTGCTTGGTCGGGGTCATGGCGCAGGGCCACAGCCAATCCTCGTCAAGCATCCACACCAGTTTCCCGTCCAGCGTGGCCTGCTTTGCATCGGGCCATGCGTTGGCGTGGATCTTACGCCTGACGGTGGCGGGCGTTTTTCCGTGGATCTCAGCCCACTCCTCAACAGTGACCATCCTTCCCATGGGATCAGCTCCTTTCTTTGCGCTATGCGCTGGCAGTGGCTCTTGTTTTACCTCCTGCCACCATTGGAGGGCGCTGTTTATGCCAGGTTGATGCTCAAAATTTTATCATCGCCCTGAATGTACCAACGGTGCATTAAGCAATACCACAAAAGCATCTCGCAGACACAGTGGAAAGACGTGCCGATGTGACGGCCTGCTATCGATTGCGAGAGGTCAGACAGAAGCAGCTCAGCGGCAACGTTCTCCTCTACCGGGAGGACGATGGTGCCCGTTGTGGGCTCCTCGTCAAGGTCAAAGTCTTTCTTGTGGTATGTGTAAGTAATGCGGATATCTTTCATCTCGGCCACCTCTCAGCGCTTGCCGTGGCGGCACATCACGGCAATGTAAAGCAGTTCCAGACCGAGGATCATGAGGATAAAGGTTTTCATGGGTACGCCTCCAGACGTGTGATCTCATAGATCGAGTTATACAGGTAGTGCCGCCCGCCCCGCAGGTATTCGAGGCTTTGCAGCAGCATTTCAAGGTGATACAGGGCAGGCGGCGGGTTGCTGCCTTTCAGGTGGTAGTGCAGCCAGTGGATCAGTTCCCTCAGCTGCGGATCGGACAGCCGCAGCACCGTGGATGCCTGAAACTTGCGCCCGCGGTCATCCACTGCGTAATAGAGCACACCCGCATATTGCAGACAGTCGCAGTCTATGGTATACTCTGAGGGGAGAAAACTGTTCATGTTCTCTTTGGGCTTGTCCGTGTGGCCGCACGGGCAGGCTCTTTCTTTTTGCCCGGTCATAAGCCCATCAGCTTGGTGAGGAAAGCCGCCTCCTTGTCGGTAAAGACGGAAGTCTTTCCAGCCTTGCCGGTAACGACTTCCAAAAAATTCTGCTTCACTGCCGTTGCGATCATATCGGCAAGGGAGGACGCAGCTTTCACGCGTGCGGCAGATGGTGCATCCACCGGGATCACCGAGGCCACAGTGCTTGCCAGTGCAAGGCTCATGACGGACGCGATATCGGCGCGGGAAGTCCCTTCCGGTGATTTAATGTTGACGGAGAGATTATCGCCGATGGTTTCAATGGTGATTTTCATGATCAAACCTTCCTTTGCATTTTTCTCCAGCTCTTTGCGGGAGACCTTTTCGATGTGGTAAATGTACTTGTTGTTGTGATGCTCTCTCGTGTGGGTGATCGCACTGAAAAAGCTGTTCTTGCTGGCATAGCCCATCTGCTGCACGATCATGTCCGCGGTGCCGCAGGCCACGATCTCGTCCGTCTGGGCGTCGTAGATGGTGTACCAGTTGACCGATCGGGGCCCGGTCATGCGCCGCGGCTGCTGCGCTCCGGCAGGGCAGGGTACTCGTCGTTGCGGGCGTGGTTGCGGGTGATCTTGCCGCAGCCGTGGCGGCCCTTGGCTTCCCGCTCTTCACGCTCCTGTGCCAGGAAGCCCAGTTTCATGCACAGCAGCCCGGTCAGGATCAGCACCACCGCCGTGGTGAAAGCGTTGCCGTTGAGGGTGCCGCCCGTCTGTGCGGTGCCCTCGGCACCCATGCCCAGCACCAGACCCGCACCGCCGCATGCGACGGCCAGCCAGTGCCATACTCTTGACTTAATCTTCATCGTCGTCCTCCTCTTTCAGCTCGCGGATCACGTTGTAGAGCAGTCCGGACGTCCAGCCCATCTGCCGCTCAAAATCGTCCGGGAAATAGCTCTTCAGAATCTGCGCGATTGCGCACACCAGAAGATGCAGCACGTCGCTGGGACCACCTTCGACCTTGATGGTCGAGTCCTCACTGTCGATGTAAAGTTTTGCCTTCATGTTCATGCTCCTTTCTCAACCTTCGGGAAGAAATACTCTCCGATCTGCTCCTGCGGGATGTGAAGCTCCCTGCAGATGGCGGTGATCTCGTAATGGCGCCACTCATTGTTCTTTTGCTCCGGCTTCGGGTTCAGGCGGGTGGACAGGGTACTTTCACCCATGCCGACCAGCTTGGCGAACTCCCGGTGCTCAAACCCTTCGTCCTCGATGAGGCGGGCCAGTTTCAGGTAAGGGCTTCTTGGCTTTCTCATGGCTTTTGTCCTCCTTCTTTTTGCGGATGTGTGCCAGCCGGTCAGGCTGGAGGGCGTCCCAGCGCTGTTCTGCCCAGCGCTTGTTGCGGCCGTTCACTGGGCGGCCTCCTTCTTGTCCGGCAGGGCGGTCTCCAGCGCCGTTGCCAGGATCTCGCCAAAGCCGGGCAGGCCAAAGGCGATGATCTGCAGCTGGTCGATGCGGCTGTCAAGGTTGGCCTGTGCCTGCTTGACCAAGCTTTCTGCCTGGCGCAGGTTGTCGCACATCTTGCCGTAATCGGTCTTGGCCTGCAGGAACCGGGCCTTGTAGTTGTCCCTGTGGTGGATGAAGTCGTCGCGCAGGCCGATGACCTCGGCAAGCGCTGCCTTGGCGCTGCTCACGTTCTGGATGGCGGTGTTCAGCCGGGTGTTGGTGGCTTCCAGCTGCTCGATGTGCTGCTTTGCCTTCACGCTCTCATACGCGCCGTGCTCCCGGATGGCGGGCAGCACCTCGCTGGTCACCCACCGCTTGAAGGCCTTTGCCTTGGGCATCTTGCTGGATAAGATCAGGCTGTACAGGCCCGATTCGTTGATGATGAGCATTTCCTGCTCGCCACCAGGGGTGCCCTGAATCGGGGCAACCTTTTGATCTTCGGAGTCAACGTGGCGAGAAATTGAGTTCTGGGGTTTTGCGTACCCCAGTGCCGTGGCAACGTCTTTGCCTACCAGCCAGGGCGTGCCGTCGATCTCGACAGTGCGCACGGACCCGAACTCCGGGTTCTCAAAGATCTGTAAGTCGTTCACAAAATATGTACCTCCTTGTGTACACATCGCTCCTGCGGTAAAATGGAGAAAACAGGAAGGATGTGCATGATATGTGGAATAAAATGGTTGAGTGGCTGAATGTGCGGGACAATGTGACTTTCTTGATCGCAGTAGCCAGTTTTGCTTTGTCGATCTGGAACTTTGCATCGGATAAAATCAAAAATCGAAAAAATTTCATCGTCGAAGTTCAGAACGTTTTCTGTTTGGGACCCAGTCCTGAAAAGGAATACACAGAGGTCCTCAATATCTGCTTTATCAATAAGTCCAGAGAAGCAATTACCTTGAGCCGACTCGAACTTTCTTCTGAACTGGGCGAGTGCGTATTCGGCGAGTATCGTCTGAAGCTTCTGACAAACAGCCGGAAGCACGGGAACAAAGAAGTAAGTCGGTCAGAGTGGTATTCCGATATTTTCCCGGTTAAAGTTGAAGGTCTCGGATATGAGCACATGGTCTTATCTTCAACTGGGAGCACAAAACACATTGCAGAGAATGCGCCATATAAGCTGAAAGTTTTCAGCAATAAAGGAATCATTACAAAAACTTTTACCAGTGATTTTTCCAACGCTGGAATGCTGTCACAATGCCGAGAACCAGACTCGCACACAGAAGCACTTGAGTGAGTTCGTTTTGCGTCATCTTCTTCACCTCCTTGTTGGATAGGGTGTTGTCGTTCATGTGAATGTGTACCTCCTTGTTGGTGGCTCCCTTCTGCGGTATACTGGGTGAAAACAGGAGGGAGGTGGAAAAATGGATAGAAAAGAAATCTGCGAAGCAATCGTTCTGACTGCAGCTGAGAAAAAACTGCTGAAAGAGATTTACAGGAATCCGCACCGGAAATGTGAACGGGCAGAAGTAGAAGCACTTGAAGAGGTAGGTCTGGTGGAACAGGACACGGAAAAACAACCAAACTTTGGCGTTCCATTCCCAGTTGGGACCTACTATGTATCAGACTTCTATTTTGTGTACAAAGAGTACCTGCGGGACAAGCGCCGGGACATGACCCTGCAATCCCTCTGGCTGCCTATTGTGGTCAGCATCATTACCACCCTAACAGTAAGCGCACTACAATGGTTGTGGCCGCTGCTATTACAATGGTCTTCCAGTTGTCACTGAGAAAGTCCTTCATGAGATTCGCCTCCTTTTAATGCAGGAGATTCTTGACTGTCTCAAGAATCAGAATGAGGTCGCTGCGGAGACTCAGGACGCTTCCGTGAATGCTCTCGAAGTTGCTCAGAAGGGTCGCGAGAGTGCCGTAGATATCACTGATCTGCCAGACAATTCGCAGGAGCAGGAGACTTTGGACAAAGCAGGTGACGCTGAGAATTAAGCTGCTTCGTTTAAGTTTCCGAATCTCATCTTCCATCCCCCGGCCTTCCGGTTCCAGCGGTTCGCCGGGCTTTTTGCTGTCGTCCATGTGGGTTTACCTCCTTGTAATCACCTTATTTTCGCAGTAAAATGGTTCTGGAAAGGAGGTGATATGATGGAAGATATCGAATTAAAAACGTTTCCGAGCTCCAATCTTGAAGCACTTGCCCTTCTGTACGTCCAGAATCAGGATTTGAAGGGTAAAACTCCGGCTGAGATTCATACGATGTATCAGGATGCACTGTATGAAATCAAGCTGGATTGGCGAGAAAAGCGGGACAATGGTTATTTTAGAGATCACCGTTGAGAGCTTTATAAACTTTACACATGGCATCTGTAAGGCTTACTAAAGTATCCGCATTTGCGTTCAAGGACTTCTCAGCAAGCAGCTGCAACTGTTTGTTGAGAAGTTCTTCGTTTTTATCATCTTTGTTATCCATAACCCGGCCTTCCGTCTCCAGCGGTTCGCCGGGCTTTTTGTTGTCCTTCATTTTCTTCACCTCCAGCCGCCGGGCTTGATTCCGTTGCTGCGCGGGTGCGTCAACCGTTCCATGGTGTGTACCTCTTTTTTAGGAGTGTCACAAATCGTGACAAATTTAAGCGAAAAAAATTTCGTCGACGGTCTTGCCGTAATACCGTGCAATCTTCTCCTTGTTTTCATCACGCGGGATTCGGGCACCAATCTCATACATGGTAAGCGTGGACAGGCTCAAACCCAGCGCATTTGCAACGCTCTCACGACTTTTGCTGCCACGCAATTCGACGAGCTTTTTCGCAATTCTGCTGGAATCCATTATTTCACCACCTTTAAAATGTCACGAAGTGTGACTGTCTGCATACAGTATAGCACTGATGTGAAAAAAGTCAACACGTTTCGTGACATTTTTTACTTGACTTTATCACGCTTTGTGATATTCTTGCCTTAGAATGCCACGGAGGTGAGGCTTATGGCGAATTTTGGCTCTATCCTGAAGAACTTGCGCGTTTCCCGAGAGATAACGCAAGAACAGCTCGCATCAATGCTGGGAGTTTCTCGCAGTGCAGTTGGGATGTATGAAACCGGAGGTAGGCAACCGGACTTTGAAATGATGGAGACCATAGCCGACATTTTTAATGTTGATATGGACTATCTCATGGGTAGATCGCCGGTGGAACGTAAGCATCCGCTCACGCCACCGGCCAACAAGCCCATCCCAAAGGGCTTCGTGCCCATGCCGGAGATGGCACAGGTGCCGCTGATCGGTTCCATTGCGTGCGGTACGCCCATCACAGCAGAGCAGAATATCAAGAGCTATATCGGCGTGCCGGCAACTTGGCGGGCAGATTTTGCACTGGAGTGCCACGGTGACAGCATGGCTCCCACCATCTGTGACGGCGATGTGGTGTGCATCCGCAGCCAGCCGGAGGTGGAGCAAGGCCAGATCGCGGCCGTGCGCATCGGGGAGGAAGCCACATTGAAACACTGCTATTACCAGAACGGTGTGGTGCAGCTGATCGCGGACAACCCTGCCGTCTGTCCGCCGATGGTCTACACCGGCCCGGATCTGGAAGATATTGAAGTGGAAGGTCTGGCCGTCGGCTTTTGCCGGGGGCTGGTTTGAAGCCGGAGGAACCATAATGAAAAGAAAAATTCTCTTTTTTGCTGTGGTGTGCACAACAGCTTTGTTTTTGGCAGCTTGTGGCGGGAACATGCAATCGGTTTCTTCAAGTCCGTCAGCAGCGCAGGCCGAAGAAGAAAAAACAATTTACTTTAAAACAGACAAAGGTCTGAATCGTTTCTTTTCTGAGTACGCATCCATTGCGGAATATCCGTTTGAGCCGGACGATATAAAACAGGGTAATGTAAGGACGAAGGCGTTGATTTCTACGAGCGATCTCTATATTGAGCTGGTCAACAGCAAGAACGGGTTAACGATTTGTATTGACGATGGCAAAGAAATGTCTGATACACTGTGCCCTGTTTTTCGTGATTTTCTTCGGGTGCTGGATGGTTCGCTCTCGGACGAACAAATAGAACAGGCATGGGCTGATATCAAGGAAATTGGAACAAAGCATCACAATGATGGCGCTTATACCCTCGGAAATTTAAAACTGACGTACAGTGATGTTGAATTTCAGGGTGCACGTCAGGTGAAAGTCAATATCTATGCACCGGAATACACAGAATGATGAAACGAGGAGCGCGTTTTTATGGGGCTGCGTTATCGGAAGAGTGTAAAACTTGGTGGACTGCGGATCAATTTCAGCAAGTCCGGCGTTGGTTATAGCTACGGCGTAAAAGGTCTGAGATACACAAAAACAGCAAAGGGAAAGGATCGAATTACCGCATCCATTCCGGGAACAGGTGTTTCTTATGTGTCTGAAAGTGGAGAAAAGCGCAAAAGTAAAAATGCGGCGGAAAAGTATCAACCAATTCAGGAGCCTGTAAAAAATATTAAGATGCCGCTGGCATTAAAGATTCTGGCTGTAATCTGTGGCAGTTGCTTTGCAGCGTATTACTATTTTGGTCAGGGACAGGAAATCTCAATTGCCATTGCGTCAGGCGCTTTGATGGGCGCTTTGGGCTATCTTGGAATTTGTGTTCTCTATGGAGCCGTTGCCGGGATAGCTAAATCGGTATTTCATAAGGATATTTTGCCGAAAAACAACAATTTGGCTGTTGAAATACCCGAATCTGACCAGAAGCAAGTATCTGATGAAGAGGAACTGTCCAAAAAGGTAGAGCGTAAAAATAAAGGCAGAAGCATTGTTCGCATTCCGGGACATTACACCGTTGTGGACACCGAAACAACAGGCCTTAGCCCGCAGACGGACAGGCTGATTGAGATTGCGGCAATTCGCGTTCGCGACGGCAAAGAAGTGGCCCGGTTTGAAACATTGGTAGATCCTGAGTGTGTCCTCAGCGATGAAATCGTAGAGCTGACAGGAATCACCAACGCGGAACTGGAGGATGCCCCGGACCAGGAGGATGCATTGCAGCAGTTCTCGGAATTTTTAAAAGATGATGTTATTGTGGCCCACAATGCGAACTTTGACGTGAATTTCCTTTACGATTCTATGGTGCGGTGTGGCTTGAAACCAATTGAAAATAACTTTGTTGATACGCTGCGCCTTGCAAAATGTGTCCGTCCGGGACTGCATAATTACAAACTGGCTACACTTTCAAGAGAATATAGAATTCCGCAGCCAACTGCTCACCGTGCACTGGCAGACTGCGAGACCACGTTTGCTGTGCTCCAAAGGCTGGCTGATGACGCAGCAGCGCAGGGAATTGATTTTAGACAGGTACAGAAAAAGGGCTATACATCCCGCTCAAGGGTTGCAGGGATCATAGCCGAGCCGGGACACGAGAATCCATCAAGCCCGCTGTATGAAAAGTATTGTGTTTTTACTGGTGAGCTGAACTCCATGACGAGACAGGAAGCAGCTCAGACGATTGTCGCAATCGGCGGACATTGCACTGACAGAGTGACCAAAAAGACTGATTACCTCATTACAGGACAAAATGAATACTACTCAGATTCACCCGAACGTAAAACAATCAACCGGAAAAAAGCCGAAGAGCTCATGGAACAGGGTGGAACGATTCAAATCATTACAGAGGATGCTTTTCTGGAAATGCTGAGACAGTAAAAACGCCCGCCGGGCACCCCATGGTCTACTCCGACCCGGCGCTGAACGATATCCACATCGAGGGCAAAGCCATGGGCTGGACGCACTGGGTGGGGTAAGGAGAATAAAATGGAAAACAACTTTCAGTTTTTGATTTACCGCTCTGCAGAAGAAGATGTTTCGGTCAACGCCATTGTGAAGGATGAGAGCATTTGGCTGTCGCAGCAGGGCATGGCAGAACTGCTCGGGGTGCAAAAGCCGGCAATCAGCAAGCACTTGAAGAATATTTTTGAAGAGGGCGAGCTGGATGAAAAAGTGGTTGTTTCCAAAATGGAAACAACCACTCATCACGGGGCGCTGGACGATAAAACGCAGACGAAAGAAACGAATTTCTATAATCTTGATGCCATCATTTCGGTTGGCTACCGGGTCAACTCCCGCAGGGCAACGCAATTCCGCATCTGGGCTACTGGCATCCTCAAAGAGTACATGACCAAGGGTTTTGTTCTGGACGACGAACGCCTGAAGCAAGGCAAGGATGCTTTCGGTAAGGACTACTTCCGCGAACTGCTGGAGCGTGTCCGCTCCATCCGTGCCAGCGAGCGCCGGATCTGGCAGCAGGTGACGGATATTTTTGCAGAGTGCAGTATCGACTATGACCGCAATTCGCCGGTGACGAAAGATTTCTATGCCATGGTGCAGAACAAGTTCCACTATGCCATCACCGGCCAGACGGCGGCAGAAATCGTGTACAACAAGGCCGACCATACCAAGGAACACATGGGGCTGACCACATGGAAGAACGCTCCGGAGGGCCGGGTGCTCAAATCGGATGTTTCGGTGGCCAAGAATTACCTGTCTGAGAAGCAGATCCGCCAGCTGGAGCGCACGGTGTCCGGTTATTTTGACTACATCGAGGATCTGATCGAGCGGGAAAACACGTTCACGATGGAGCAGTTCGCGGCCAGCATCAATGAGTTTCTGTCTTTCCGGAGGTATGACATTCTGCCGGACAAAGGCAAGGTGTCGGCCCGGCAGGCCAGAGCGAAGGCCGAAGCGGAGTATGACCTGTTCAACCCGACCCAGAAGATCGTGTCTGACTTTGACCGGACAATCCGCCAAATGAAGGAGGAAAACTGACGGCACCCTGGGCGGGCCGGTGGAATAAACAAAAAAACGCCCCCGGTGCTACCAACACCGAGGGCGTGCAGATCAGACTGCCCAGAGGGCAATACAGACCGAACAACTGTATTCTACCACCTCCGGGCAGGATTGTCAAAGTGTACCCATGGAGGTGTATTTTATGGGAAAACGGACCAACACGGCAGCCTGGCTGCCGAATCAGCAGCGCTGGCAGATCAACGTCCAAAAGAATGGTGTGCGCAGATCCTTTACCAGCTCAAAGCCCGGCCGCACCGGCCAGCGTGAAGCCAATGCAAAGGCGGACGCATGGCTGGATGACGGCATCAGCAATACTCGGATGCTGGTAGAAGCAGCCTATCCGCAGTGGATCGGCGAGCTGAAACTGACCACCAGCCGATCCAACTGGGAACCGATCCAGAGCCGGTGGAACGTCTGGGTGCGTCCAGTCATTGGCCGGAGGCGTGTGGGAGACCTGACGGAACAACAGCTGCAAGCTATCATCAACAAAGGATTTGCAGGAGGACTGAGCAAAAAATACCTTTCCAACATGTGCACGGATTTGACCATGTTCTGCAAATGGCTGCGCCTGAGCAAAATGTCCACTCTGCGGCCGGAAGAACTGCATGTGCCAAAGGGTGCACGCTCCAAGGAAAAAGAAATATTGCAGCCGGAGGATCTGCGTACACTTTTTGAGGTGGACACTACGATCCTGGACGGCAAACTGATCGAGGATCCTTATGTCAATGCGTACAGGTTTAGCGTTGTGACTGGCCTTCGTCCGGGCGAGCTGATCGGACTGAGCTGGAAGGACGTCAAGGGTGGCCGGGTGAAGATCCGGCGAGCTATAAACACCCGTGGCGAGGAAACCCGCGGCAAGAACGACAACGCTGTGCGCGCCTTTGCACTCACCGATAGTGCGGCCGCTATTCTGCAGGCACAGAAAAAGCTGACAGGCGGGCAGGAGAGCGTGTTTGGCATCTCCTGTGAGGACACCTATAGAAAATATTGGCGGCGCTACTGCGAGGCCAACGGCCTGCACTATGTTCCGCCGTATAATCTCCGACATACGTTCGTATCACTGGCAAAAACGCTGCCAGAGGGACAAGTCAAGCCCTTGGTTGGCCACTCCCGCCAGATGGACACGTTCGGGATCTACGCGCATCTTATTCATGGCGAGGATGTGCAGACTGCCGCAGACCTGGACAACGTTCTCAGCAGGGTTCTTGATCCGGAAAGTCTTGAGAAATAACACATTTTGTAACACGTTTCTATTTCTCGCACCGTGTTTGCGGTTTCCTTCCCGGAGAAGTGGATTTCGGAATTTAACGGAAGTACGTTGGATATGTATGTCGGGTTTTCGCCGGAAAAGTTCTGGACCGGGTTCGACCCCCGTCGGCGGCATAAAGAAAAGCACCTGAGAACGATGGTTCTTGGGTGCTTTTTTCATGCTTGTATTCCGGAAAGGGGATGATATGCACATGCTGCGGTCGAGCAGATGGAGAGGCTTTGCGGTCTGTTCACAGTTCATTCGGAAAAAGTGCTTTTTCTTTCCATGGTTTCATGCTATAATAAAAAAACGATACGATCCGTGATCGTAACGGGGCAGGGGACCGCTGGCCGTCCTGCCGGGGCAGTGCCCGCAAACTGCGGCGGGCGGGAAACAGAAAAAGAGAGGCGAATCGAGATGTTGGATATGATCAAATGCAGCACCGGCGGCGCATACTATGCCCGCGGCGAGTGGGTGCCGGCAGACGGCAACGCACCGGCAGCACTGGCCGCCAAGGGCTTTGATGCCGCTGCGGTGGAAAACGCCAAGACCGGTACCATGGCCTACAGCATTCTGCAGGCTCACAACACCAGCGGCGATGCCGAAAACCTGAAGATCAAGTTTGACGCCATGGCCAGCCATGACATCACCTTTGTGGGTATCATCCAGACGGCCCGCGCGTCCGGCCTGGAAAAGTTCCCCATCCCGTATGTGCTCACCAACTGCCACAACAGCCTGTGCGCCGTGGGCGGCACCATCAACGAGGATGACCACCGCTTCGGCCTGTCGGCTGCCAAAAAGTACGGCGGCATCTTTGTGCCCCCGCATCTGGCTGTCATCCACCAGTACATGCGTGAAAAGTTTGCCGGCTGCGGCAAAATGATCCTTGGCTCGGACTCCCACACCCGCTACGGTGCACTGGGCACCATGGCCATCGGCGAGGGCGGCGGCGAGCTGGCAAAGCAGCTGCTGGGCCGCACCTACGATGTGGCCCGTCCGGGTGTTGTTGCAATTTATCTCACCGGCTCTCTGCCTGCAGGCTGCGGCCCGCACGATGTGGCCATTGCGCTGGTGGGTAAGCTGTTCAAGAGCGGCTATGTCAAGAACAAGGTGATGGAGTTTGTCGGCCCTGGCGTTGCGTCCCTGCGTCAGGATACCCGCAACGCCATCGATGCCATGACCACCGAGACCACTTGCCTGTCCTCCATCTGGGAAACCGACGAAACGACGCAGAAATTCCTTGCGGTGCATGGCCGTGCCGCCGACTATAAGAAGCTGGCTCCGGCCGACCTTGCTTATTACGACGGTGTGGTAGAGGTAGACCTTTCTGCCATCCGCCCCATGATCGCACTGCCCATGCATCCCTCCAATGCATTTACCATTGAAGAGCTGAACGCAAACCTTGAGGATATTCTCCATGCCTGCGAGCAGGATGTGCAGAAGCTGATCGGCCGTAAGGATGTCAGCCTTGACCTGTGCAGCAAGATCGAGAACGGTAAACTGCGTGTGGATCAGGGCGTGATCGCAGGCTGCGCAGGCGGTCTGTACGACAGCATTTATGAAGCTGCCTCCATCCTCAAAGGCCACACCGGCGGCTGCGGTGACTACGCCCTGAGCGTGTATCCCGGCAGCCAGCCCATCATGATGGAACTGGTGCGCACCGGAGTCATCCACGACCTGATGGCCAGCGGTGCCACCGTCCGCACTGCGTTCTGCGGCCCCTGCTTCGGCGCGGGCGACGTGCCCGCCAACGGCGCGCTGTCTATCCGCCATACCACCCGCAACTTCCCCAGCCGCGAAGGCTCCAAGCCCGGCAACGGCCAGCTTTCCGGTGTGGCACTGATGGATGCCCGCAGCATTGCGGCCACCACGGCCAACGGCGGCATTCTGACCCCGGCTACCGATATCGACTATGATCCCACCGTGCCGGAGTATCAGTACGATCCTTCCAGCTACGATACCCGCGTGTATCAGGGCTTTGGCAAGGGCGATTACGATGCCCTGCTCAAGCTTGGCCCCAACATCAAGGACTGGCCCGAAATTGCACCGCTGGGCGATAACCTGCTGCTGAAGGTGGCATCTTACATCACCGACCCTGTCACCACCACCGACGAGCTGATCCCCTCCGGTGAGACTTCGTCTTACCGTTCCAATCCTCTGGGTCTGGCCGAGTTCACCCTCAGCCGCAAGGACCCGGAGTATGTGGGCCGTGCCAAGGCCGTGCAGGCCGAAGAAAAGGCCCGCCGTGCAGGCGAGGGCAGCGCCGAGGTGCTGGCCCAGCTGCACAAGGTGCCCGGCTGCGAAAACCTGACTTGGAACGATGTGCAGATCGCATCCACCATCTTTGCCGTCAAGCCCGGCGATGGTTCTGCCCGTGAGCAGGCGGCCAGCTGCCAGCGTGTGCTGGGGGCCGGTGCCAACATCGTTGCCGAGTACGCCACCAAGCGCTACCGCTCCAACCTGATCAACTGGGGCATGCTGCCGCTGCAGCTGGTGGGCGCAACGCCGTTCGGTCTGGGCGACTATGTCTTTATCCCGAATGTCCGCGAGGCCCTCAAGGGCGACCTGCAGGACATCAAGGCCTATGTGCTGGGTGACACCGCAAAGGAGTTCGGCCTGTACATGGCCCCGCTGACCGCCGACGAGCGCAAGATCCTGGCCGACGGCTGCCTGATCAATTTCTATAAGCACTGATATGATAGAAGGCTTCCTCTTTGGGGGAAGCCTTTCTCTGGTTTTCTTGGGAGGTTCATTTTCCATGCCCGGCGATCTTCACAACCATTCCACCTGTTCCGATGGCTCTGTGCCCATCCACCGCCTGCCGCTCATGGCGGCGCGGGCGGGGCTGGACACCATGGCCATTTCCGACCACGACACCCTGCTCAGCGTAAACTACTGCTATGAGCACCCTGTGCAGGACGGCGTGCGCCTGCTTCCGGCCACCGAGCTGACCGGCTATGACCATGAGCATAAGCATCGCGTGCACCTGCTGTGCTACTTCCCGGACCCGGAAAGCCGGGAACTGAAGGAGCACTGCGACATTCTGCGACAGCGCCGCAACGAGTGCGGCCTGCAAAGCGCAAAGGAGATCGAAGCGCTGTACCCGCAGTTCCGCACGGAACAGGCGCTGGAATACGCAAAGGACAGCGGTGTGCTGTTCAAAAGCGGCATTATGGAAGCGCTGCACCAGCTGGGGCTGTGCGATGCTGTGTACGGCAAGCTGTACAGTTATCTCTTTGGCTGGGAGCCGCGCGGTGTGGTGCTGCATCAGGTAAAATATCCCTCGGTGCAGGAAGTGATCGCCACGGCGAAAGCTGCCGGTGCGGTGCTGGTATTTGCACACCCGACCGTTTACAAGAGCATGCCGCTGGTGCGTCAGCTTGCCAAAGAGGGCATCATCGATGGCATTGAGGTGGAGCACCCCCGCAACAGCCCGGAGGACAGGGCCGAGTGCGCTGCTCTGTGTGAGCAGTATGGGCTGATCCATACCGGCGGTACGGACTTCCACGGTGCAAACCATAAGGTGCCGCACCCGGTGGGTACCTGTACCACGGCAGACGATCAGGTGGCCCGCATTCTGGAGCTGGCCCATAAGCGCCGCGGTATTGATGTGTGACCCGGTCACATTGACATTCCGGCACGCTGCTCTATAATAGAAACAGACGATCTTCGTCGGGATTTCTGTCAAAAAGAGAGGATTTTGAACTATGAGCAAGGAATTCAGCTTCCCGAACAGCGGCACCTGTTCCAAGCAGACCAACTTTGTGCTGAACGATGACCACACCATTGCGTCCATGGAGGTCATTGGCGGCTGCAACGGCAACCTGAAGGGCATCTGCCGTCTGGTCAAGGGCATGAAGGCCGAAGATGTGATCGACCGCATGGAGGGCACGCTCTGCGGTTTCCGCAATACCAGCTGCCCGGATCAGATCGCCAAGAACCTGAAAAAGGCTCTGGCCGAAATGGACTGAAAAAATCAAACAGCGAAGGGGAGATGCCTGCGGGTATCTCCTTTTTGTTTTCCCATCCCGACAGAAAGAGATGTTTTTTTTCTGTGCTTCGGGGCTATACTTCTTGTGAAAACGAATTTCATCAGCAAGGAGCGGGCAAATGAGTATTTGGGAAAAACTTGGCTTTGGCGGGTACAAGGGCTTTTCGCACGAGTCGGATCAGCTGCTGCGCAGTGCGGTGGAGCTTGCCGGGAACCTTGGCTGCGAAAAAGCCGATACCGGCCACCTGCTGCTGGCGATCCTGCAGCAGGATCACGGGGCGGCAGCACGGTTTCTGGAGGGCAAGCAGATCCGGGAACCGGAGGTGCGCCGTCAGCTGGCCGAGAGCCGCCGCGCACCGGCTTTGCATCTGGATCGCTACGCTCTTGCGCCGGACCTCAAGCGCACCATGGATTACGCCATCATCGGGGCACAGAACGCGCACCTGAACCGGGCCGAGCCGGAACATCTGCTCTGCGCCATGCTGGAGGATGACGGCTGCACAGCAGGCATCCTGCTGGCATCCATGGGCGTGCAGCTCACAGATGCCGTGCGGGAATGCCGCCAGCTGTCCGGGCAGTTCGTACTGCCGTATCAGATGCGGACCACGGTCAGTGCGCCGCGCGGCAGCCGCGCCAGTGATAAGTACTGCCGGGATCTGACCCGCCGTGCTGCGGAACGGGAACTGGACCCGGTGTTCTGCCGGGAAGCAGAGCTGGACCGCATGGTGGAGATCTTATGCCGCCGTCAGAAGAACAACCCCTGCCTTGTGGGGGAGCCGGGCGTGGGCAAGACCGCCCTTGCCGAAGGACTGGCCCAGCGCATTGCCACGGATCGTGTGCCCCGTGCGCTCAAGGGCCGCCGTCTGCTGGCACTGGATATGGCCAGCCTTGTGGCGGGCACCAAATACCGCGGTGACTTTGAGGAGCGGTTCAAGAACCTGCTGGAAGAGCTGGTGCGGGACGGCAGCTCCATCCTGTTCGTGGACGAGTTCCACACCATCGTGGGTGCCGGTGCAGCGGAGGGTGCCATCGATGCTGCCAGCATCTTAAAACCGGTGCTGGCCCGGGGCGAGATACAAATTATCGGCGCTACCACTACCGAAGAGTTCCGCACCCACATCCAGAAGGATGCCGCACTGGAACGCCGTTTCGGCAAGGTGCAGGTAGAGGAGCCTACGCCTGCGCAGGCGCTGGATATCCTCAACGGGCTTGCGCCGCGCTATGAGTGCTACCACAATGTCTGCCTTCCGCCGGAAGCGCTGCAGGCTGCGGTGGAGCTTTCGGTGCGGTATCTGCCGGGGCGCTTTCTGCCGGATAAGGCCATCGACCTTGTGGACGAAGCCTGTGCGGCGGCACGCATCCGGGCCGAGCAGGCAAAGCAGTCAAAGCCCACGCTGATGCCGGACGATATCGCCCATGTGGTGGCGCAGGCCAGCGGTGTGCCGGTGGAGCGGGTAGGTGAGCAGGAGCGGGAACGGCTGGACAAGCTGGAAGAACGTCTCAACGCCGAGATCGTGGGCCAGAGCCGGGCTGTGGCTGCGGTGGCAGGTGCCATCCGGCGCAGCCGCACCGGTCTTGGCGAGCCGGGCCGGCCCATGGGTGCCATGCTGTTTCTTGGCCCCACGGGAGTTGGCAAAACGGCTCTTGCCCGGGCGCTGGCGGTCAGCTGGTTCGGCAGCGAAAAAGCCCTGCTCAAATTTGATATGTCGGAGTATCAGGAACAGCACACCGCTGCCCGGCTGCTGGGTGCGCCGCCGGGCTATCTGGGCCATGACGAGGGCGGACAGCTGACCGAAGCAGTGCGCCGCCGCCCTTACAGTGTGGTGCTGTTTGACGAGATCGAAAAGGCACACCCGGACATTCAGAACATCCTTTTGCAGATACTGGAAGATGGCCAGCTGACCGATGCCATGGGCCGCAAGGCGGATTTCCGCAACACCATTGTACTGCTTACCTCAAACCTCGGCGCACGTTTTTTGGCGGGTCAGAGCACGCCGCTGGGCTTTGCGGCGGGCAGCGAAGCCGTGTTTGAAAAGCAGTCTGCGCAGGCCATTGAGGAGGCAAAAAAGTGGTTCCGGCCGGAGCTGGCAGGCCGTCTGGACGAGATGATCGTATTCCGTCCGCTGGCCGACGACAGCCTGTGCGCCATTGCCGAAAAAATGCTGTGCCAGCTGGAGCAGCGTGCCGCCCGCAGCGGCTACCAGCTGCATCACACACCGCGGGTAGGGCAGGCACTGGCAGCAAAGGCCCGCTCTGCCTACGGGGCCAGAGAACTGCGCCGCGCAGTGGACAGGGCAGTGGAGCAGGCACTTGCGGATCAGATCGCATCCGGCACGGCCTGCGTGGGCCAGCACTGGACAGCGGACTGCTCGGCGGATGGTGCTATCGTCCTGCGGGAGGACGAAACCGCAACACTGTAAAGCATCGGAAGCTCAAAAGGACCGCCCTGAGTTACAAGACCCGGGGCGGTATTTTTTTGTCTGCAGGGGGGAGCGGAGACATCCGCTCCTTTTTTTGTGCGTACGGGGCAGGGACATTGTGAGATTGGCTCTTGCATCCTTTTGGTTTTCTGTTATCATAGAAGCAACAGAATTGCAGGAGGAAGTCCATGCGCACATTATTTCTTTTGAATCCAACTGCCGGTAAGGCCGATTGCACCCGTACGCTGCCGCAGCAGATCAATGCTGCCGCCGCGCGTGCAGGGCTTGCGCCGGAAGAATATGCCATTCAGGTCACAAATCACGCCGGTCATGCCCGGGAGCTGGCCAATGCCGCTGCGCAGCAGGCCCGGCAGAGCGGGGAAGAACTGCGGGTCTTCACTGCCGGCGGCGACGGTACCTTCAACGAAGCGCTCACCGGGATCTATGGCTATGCAAATGCAGCCGTGGGCTGTCTGCCCTTTGGCAGCGGCAACGATTTTCTGCGCACCTTTGGTACAAAGGAAGAGTTTCTGGATCTGGATGCCCAGCTGGCCGGTGGGCCGGTGAGCATCGATCTGATGCAGACCAGCCTTGGCCTTTCGGCCACCATCTGCGCTGCCGGTCTGGATGCGCAGGTTGCCTACGGCATCCCGAAGTTCCGGCGCATCCCGCTGTGCGGCGGCGAGATGGCCTATGTGCTTTCCATTGTGGAACAGCTGTGCGGACACATCGGCCGCAGGGTGGAGTACACCATCGATGGTGAAACGCTGGATGTGGACTGCCTGATGTGTGCCATCTGCAATGGCCGCACCTATGGCGGCGGCTTCTGTGCAGCGCCGGAAGCACAGCCCGACGATGGCTGGCTGGATGTATATATCATCCGCAAGGTGAGCCGCGTGACCATTGCAAAGCTGCTGGGAATGTATAAGAGCGGCAAGCACTTCCAGAACGGTCAGCTCGTCAGGGCTGCAGAGCCGTATTTCATTTACCGCCGCGCAAAGCAGGTGAGCCTGCGCGCTGCGGATGGCCGCGGGCCGATCGTTGCCACGGCAGACGGCGAATGCGCACCCAAGGAGCAGATCACTGTACAGGTACAGCCGCTGGCAGGGCGCATCCTTCTGCCAAAGCCTGCTTTTGAGCGCTTTGCAGCGCAGAGGACGGCACAGAGTGCAGACCGAACATGAAAAACCAGAAGAAGAGACAGCTTTTTTGCCCAAGAGAAAGCTGTCTCTTTTTCGCTGTACGGCTGATTTTTTCATCTGTCATAAATTCTTAACAAAAAGAAGCAAAAAAGGTCTTGATTTTTTGGGTCAAGATGAGTACAATACACTTAGCACTCAGAGAAATGGAGTGCTAAAGAGCTGAAGAGCCGACACGAGGCCCTTTGGACACAGCAAAGTTTTAAATTATATTTTTACTATAGGAGGGCAAGAACTATGAAGATCATTCCTCTTGCAGACCGTGTTGTCATTAAGGCTGTTGAGGTTGAGGAGACCACCAAGGGCGGTCTGATCCTGACCGGCAGTGCTAAGGAAAAGCCCCAGGTGGCTGAGGTCATCGCTGTCGGCCCCGGCGGCGTTGTGGACGGCAAGGAAGTCAAGATGACTGTGAAGGTCGGCGACAAGGTCCTCACCAGCAAGTACTCCGGTACCGAGGTCAAGGTGGACGGCGAAGAGTGCACCATCGTCCGTCAGGGCGATATCCTGGCCATTGTAGAGTGATTTAAAGAGGGGATTTCATCCCCCCTTTAGATTCCCCACCACCAGTCTACGGACTGGTGAACGCGCCCAAGGCGCTTAGGTCAATGTATTTTTACCACGCACATGTCGCGGTAAAAATGATTTAAATCTAATGTTGCCAGGTATTCGCTATCTCGTTTGCGTGAGACGCTCGCACACTTGCGGGGTGCAGAGTATCCATCGTCAGGCGCCTGTCCTGACGAATGATGATTAAAATAATTTTTTACTATCCCCGGCGCTTAGATCAAAGTATTTTTGTCAGGCACAGAAGGTGAATTGCCCCATAGGGGCAAGAGAAACTCCCTTGGGGATGCCCTGACAAAAATGATTCAAACATCGCATACCACATCAATATGCTGCGGGGCAGGACGGCGAGCCTTGCCCCGCAGACAGTGAAGGAGTATCTCATGGAGTATTTTCCCGCGCCGCTGGAGGCGCTGGTGGAGCAGTTCGCCCGCCTGCCGGGCATCGGCGGCAAAACCGCCCAGCGGCTGGCCTTTCATGTGCTGAGCCTGCCGGAGGAGGAGGCCCAGGCCTTTGCCGACGCCATCGTCACCGCCAAGAAAACCGTCACCTACTGTCCGGTGTGCCGCAACTTCACCGCCGGAGGGCTGTGCCCCATCTGCGCATCCTCCAAGCGGGACGGCTCCGTG